>Ga0310786_10001129_pt1 | contig 42885 bp, 17 predicted proteins | sample AusTroGonzalo_MG_FD_203881 | JGI IMG/M metagenome (GOLD analysis project Ga0310786, IMG submission 203881) | Bovine rumen microbial communities from tropical cattle in Woodstock, Queensland, Australia - Gonzalo_03 (v2) (version 2) | ecosystem: Host-associated > Mammals > Digestive system >...
GATGTTGATGGACACACATACACGCTCGCAGCACAACATGGTGTTGAATATGTGAGATACACAACAAACGGAACATCAAACAGCACACAAGTTCTTGCAGATGGCTCGCTTGTGATTACAATTTACTTTGACAGATTGACTTTTGATTTGACACTTGAAAAAACAGCAGGTGTTGGCAATGAATCAATTTCAATCGTTGACAACAACGGACAAATCACTGCAATCTCTGGAAATGTTTATACAATGCTTTGGGGATCAGCTTTCCAATTCAACTACACAATTGCAGCAGGTTACACATTTGACGAATTTGAAGTGACGGAAGTTGGAGGCTACACATCTTGGGTTGCACATATTGATTATTACAATACAAATGGCTTTACATGCATGCCAGATGCAGATGCAACAATCACAATCAAAGCAACACCAAACACCAACACTGCATATCAAGTAAAACACTATAAAGAAAATTTGGCTGGTGGATTTGATTTGTTTGAAACAGAAAATCTCACCGGAACAACAGATACAACAGCATCAGCAGTGATCAAAACATACACAAATTATCATTATGATTCTGCAAATGCAAACAACAAACTCTCCGGAAACATCAATGGAGACGGAAGTCAAGTTCTTGCAGTTTACTACAAACTTGACACATACACACTCACACTCTCAAAAGACACTCATATCACAGCTGTAAGTGCAAGCGGAACAGGTGTGACAGACAACAATAATGGCACCTACACAATCAAATTTGGTGCATCAGTTGCTCTTGCTTACACATCAGTTGCAACAGGTTACACATTCAGCGAGTGGCAAGTTCTTTCAGGAAGTGTGACAATCACAAATGGAAGTTTCACAATGCCAGCAAGCGCACTCTCAATCAAGGGTGTGGCAACGGCAAACACCTATCATATTATATACAACGGAAATAATGGTCTTGTTGATGGAGAATCAACAAAGAGTGTTGACATTGCATTTGATGCAAGCACAACAATTCTTTCTGGCGCAACATTGACAAGAACAGGTTACACATTCAGCAAGTGGAACACATTGGCTGATGGCACAGGCACAGATTATAATGCCGGTGCAAACTATACACATCAAATTGCTGGCGACTTCACTCTTTATGCAGTGTGGACAGCAAACACATATGAAATCGTCTTTGATGGAAACAGAGCAACATCTGGATTGATGTCATCATTGCAAATGACTTATGACACAGCTGCAAACTTGACTGCAAATGGATATAGCAGAACAGGTTACGTCTTCTCATCATGGAATTCAGCAAGAAACGGAAGCGGAACGAGATATGAAGACGGAGAATCTGTAATCAATCTTGCAACGAGTGGAGAATATACAATCTACGCTCAATGGACCGCAAACACATACACAATCAATTACGTTTCAAATGATGGAAACTATTATGGAAGTGCGACAGGCTCAACAACTTCAACAAGCGCAACTTATGACCAAGATGTAACACTTGCAGCAAATGGATTCACTCTCAAAGGTTATACATTCAACAAGTGGAACACATTGGCAAATGGCACAGGAAATGCTTATTCAGCAGGAGCAACACTCACAAAACCAAACCTTTCAAGTGCGGTTAATGGAAGTGTGACACTTTATGCAACATGGACTCCTGTGACAACAAACTTGATTGTTTCAAGTGAGGGGGTACAAGTTGAGAGTGTTTCACTTACTTATGGTCAATCATACACCGGAGTAGTGCTTCAAATGATGAGTTCCTATGTGAAAGAGGGTTACACATTGGCTGGATTCTCAACAGCAAATAGTGTGATGCTTCTTGACAACACGGGAAAACTTCTTGCAGATGTAGCTGATGGAAATTCAATCACGGAAGCAAATATTTGGACTGCAACAACCAATATTTCAGTTTCAGCAGTTTATGCTTCATTGCCATTTACTGTGACATTTGATGTTGCGAGAACGAAACCAGATGCAACAACAAGCATCACTTTGGCAAGACAATCAAAAGTTGTTTACTTTGATCAAACTTATGGTGCAGACGGCTTGTGGCCAACACCAAATGCGACAGGTTACTATTTCTCCGGTTGGTCAACAAGAGGAGATGTCAGAGCAATTGCATTTGACACATTTGTTGCAGAAAATGGTCTCACAGATCAAACACAAATTGACAATTACAGAACAAATTATGCATTCTTGCGTTCAGACAACAATGTTTACTACATTTATGTTGAAACAACACTTTCTGGTGGATATGCACAATATGATGTAACCAGACCGGTTGCATACAGCGCTGTTGCTTCAACATTCATCACAGCAACAGATGTTGTTGACCTTGACAATGATATTACTCTCTATGCACAATGGATTGGAAGAAACAACATTGAATATGCAGTTTACTATTTGCTTGAAGAAATTGTTTATGATTCAACGGCAGCAACATTTACTGCAAGAACAGACCCAACAACATATCCAGCTGGCGACTTGGCTGTAAATTCTCTTGTAAACTATGGCGGAACAACATACAAAGTTGACAAGAAAGAAGAAAACAGCAACGCTTTGATTGCTGATAGAGTTGAAAATTACATCTTCAAATATGACTATACAGGATTCAACTATTACACTTATGAATATGATGGCGACGTAATCAAGGTTGATGCTCAAAACCATGGTATTTCAAAGATTTATGCATTCTACACAAGAGAAAACTACTCACTTACTCTTGCAACAAACACAGGAATTTCTGCTGTTTCAGCAAGTGGCAATGGTGTGGTTTCACTTGGAAATGGCGAATATAGTGTAATGTTTAATGCAAGTGTAACACTTTCTGCTTCTGTAAGAGCAGGCTACACATTCACAACATGGTCAGCAGTTTCAGGAACAACCCCTGTGACAATCACATATCAAGCAAGTTACAGCGGAGTTTCAACAACAAGCGAAACATTTACAATGCCTTCAACAACACTTGGTGTAAGTTTGGTTGCAAATGCAACACCAAACACCAACACTGCTTATGTTGTAAGACATTATCAACAAACTTTGAATGGAACTTATGCAACTCCATTTGAAACAGAAAACAAGACTGGCACAACAGACACATCAATCAGCCTTGATTCATTGAAGAAGACTTATAATGGATTTACATACAGCTTCTACTCAACAAATTCAAGTGCTTTGGGTGCAGAGACAAGAGATGGCAGCCTCAACATTGAGGGTGACGGAACAACAATTGTTTCATTGTTCTACACAAGAAACTCATACACTCTCACTATTGCAAAACAAAAGGGTGTTGCATCAGCATCAGCTTCAACATCACCAGCATCAACATCAAGCAATGATGTTTACACAATTCTTTATGGAAATGTTGTGACATTATCTTCAACAAATGTTGTTGGTTACACGACAACAGGGTGGAATGTTGACGAAGGTGGAGTGACAATTGCAAACGGCAGCTTCACAATGCCAAACAACAATGTGAAATTGACAGCAACAGCAACACCAAACACCAACACCGCTTACGTTGTAAATTACTATGTTCAAAAGGCGGATGGAACATTTGTTCTTGACAGAACATTTAGTGAATACACAATCACAGCACAAAGCGATAATCACACAGGTACAACGGACACATCTGTTGACCTTACAACATATAATACTGACGTATTTACAGGTATGGATTATTCATACTACAAAGCAAATTCAACATCAAATGGAAGTGTTGACGTAGAAAACGGAAACCTCAATATTGATGGTGATGGGTCTCTCATTATCAAATTGTATTACATTAGAGAGACATATAGTTTGACACTCAACACATCAGTTGGAATTGCATCGGTTGCAGCAGACACAACAACAAATGGTGTAACAAGTGCAGGAACAGGAATTTATACCGTGATGTATAATGTTGTAGTTCAATTGTCACATGTTCTTACGACAAATGGATATAGCTTTGCTGGATGGACCATTGATTCTGGTTTGACAAATGCAGTTGCGGCAAATGAAACATTCACGATGCCAGCAAATGCAGTTGTGTTGACGGCAACAGCAACACCAAATGTTTATAAGATTAACTTCTATGCAAACACAACATCAAGCGACACAACCAAAACAGATCAAAATGCAACTTATGCAGCAGATGTAACTCTTACAGCAAATTCATTTACAAAGAGTGGTTACACATTTGCAGGTTGGACACTCACAAGAGCATCAACAACAATTGATTATGAAGATGAAGCAACGTTCAACTATGAAACAATTGGAAACACGGACTTGTTTGCTGTTTGGGTAAAGAATAAATATAGAATCATTTATAATGCAAACAACGGAACAGGTGTGATGGCAAACACAGGAGCAACCTATGATGAAGCTCAAACCTTGACAGCAAACGGATTTGCGAGAACGGGTTACACATTTATTGGTTGGTCAACAAATTCAAGTGCCACAGCATTTGTCAATGTTGCAGATGCAACAACACAAGGAATTTACTACAATAGCACGACTTCAACTTATTCTGCATACAACCTTGTAACAAGTGGAGACGTGACAATTTATGCAATTTGGTCCGAGAATTCATATACAATGACATTTGATCCAAATGATGCAAGATATCAAGGCACAGCTGCACTTATCAGTGGAAAAGCAGCAACACAAACATTGCTTTACACAGCAGCAGTTGACCTCTCTGCAAGATTCACAAGAACAGGTTACACATTTGCATCATGGAACACCTATGCTGATGGAAGCGGAACGACATATCTTACAACAGATTCACTTTCACAAGTTGTTTCAGAAGACAATGGAAGTTCAACATTGTATGCAATTTGGACACCAGCAAGTGTAAATTATAGTGTTGTAATCAACAAACAAAGACTTGGACAAGGAACAGAAAGAATCGCGGCAAACTATGATAGTACCTCAACAACATATACGGCACCTACCGACAGCTCTGTTGATGTAAGTTCATACAATGCAGCAATCACAGGATTCACTTATGCTGGATTTACAACAAACAACAGTAACAGCTTGATTGTTTTGGCAGATGGTTCACTTCAACTTAATTTGTGGTACACAAGAAACTCATATGATGTTGTTGTTGATGCCCTTGAAGGAGACAACGGAATTGCTTTGGTATCAGGCTCTGGCACATATGAATTTGGTGAACAAGTCACAGCCCTTGCAACAATCAATGCAGGTTACACATTTGCAGGATTTGCATCATCTGACACAACACTTCTTGCAAATGGTGCAACAAATCCATATCAATTTAATATGGTTGCTGGAAATGTAAGGTTGACAGCAAGCACAACAAGAAACACAAACACAAACTTCAACATTGTTTATATGTTTGAAACACAAACAGAAGGAGTGTTTGCACAAGATGCAGCACTTGTTGCTGCTGCAAATGCCGCAGGAAATGGAACAGGCACAACCGAGGATACAATCACACTTGCACTTATTGCAAATGCAAACAGCGGAGCTCTTCCAACATTCAGCGGATATGAATATATCAACTTTGGAAAACTTGTAAATGGACAATATGAAAGTGTTCAAATTCTTGGAAACGGAACAAGCACGGTTTATGTTTACTATGCAAGACTTTCATACACATTGACAATCAACTATTACTATTACAACACAACAGATTCAATCAGAAACTCTGTTGAGGTAAGAAAACACTATGAAGAAGCATACTCATATACTTCACCAGTAGTTGTTGGATACACATCAGACAGAGCAGTTGTTTCAGGTTCAATGCCATCAGGCAGTGTTGTTGTTAATGTTTACTACACAGCAAATCAATACACAATCACATACGTTATTGATGATTTGGCATCACTCAATCCATTGACACAAACATTCACAATTGAAGACACAATCACACTTGCAGTGCCAACATATGTTGGATACACATTTGATGGATGGAGAGTGACAATTGTTGCAGCCGAAACAAGCTTCACTCTTAACGATTTGCTTACGGGAACACTTACAAACGCTTATGGAGATGTAACTCTTGAAGCTGAATATACACCAATTGTGAATAATGTAACATATAATTTGACAAACACATCTGTTGTTTCAGGTGTTGACACAATTGCTTCTGGAACAAACTTTGAAGCAACATTCATTGCCGATAAGGGATATTCACTTCCAGTATCAATTTCTGTTGTGATGACAAACAACAATAATGTTGCTTACACATATTCAAATGGCACATTGACAATTGCAGGATCAGAAGTTGTAGGCGATATAACAATCACAATTGTTTCAACAGCAAACAGATATAATGCAGTTGTAAACGGAGAACATGTAACTGTTAAGATTGATAATGCTGCAAGCTTTACAGCAACAGCAACAAAAGAAGTTGCGACAGATACAACCATCACAATTTCTGCAAAAGCAGACAAGGGTTATGGTGCAGCAGGAATCACATTTGAAGTTACAGCAGGAGATGCAGTTCTTGGCGCAGTGACAGAAAATAATGGAATTTATAGTGTTGTTGCAAGTGGATATACGGAAACATTCACAATTGTTGCAAGCACGACAATAAACAACTACACACTCACAGTTGATCCAAATGGTGGTGTGTATGCTGGCACGACATCTGCAACAACTTATACGATGAGCTATGGCTCAACACTCACAATTGAAAACCCAACCAGAACAGGTTATAGTTTTGTTGAGTGGGCATGGAACAATGGCCATGATGGCGATCTCAATGGAAATGAATTTACATTTGGAGACACAGATGACACATTGACATCAGTTTGGTCAGCGAATAGATATGAAATCACAATTGACCTCAACGACAGCACAGCAGGAAATGGAACAACAGCAGTTGCATCAATTTCTGGATTGACAATCACAAATGGTCAAGTTAAGGTTTATGCGATCTATGATCAAACATTGGCAACACTTTACAAAGGTAGAACCGGAAATGATACGGTTGCATTCAGCTTCTTTAACAGCACAAATGTTGACAGAGCTGGATACAGATTTGTGAAACTTACGACAACAAGAGTTGCTCTTGGAAGTTCGGGAACAGCAGTTGATTCAACAGCAACCTTCCAAACAGCAAATGACAACACAATCTTCTATGTTGAATGGGCATACAAGGTTGTAAACTATGTTGTATATCACTATCAAGTAAATCTTGGGACATACACCAACTTTGCAGTTGCAAACAGCACACTTGTTGACACAGACAATTTGTCAGCGAATGCAGACAGCGAAGTTACACCATCAGTGAATGCATACACAGGCTTTATTGCACCAGAAACACAAACAATTGTTGTTGATGCAAACGGCAGCACAAAGGTTTACTACTTCTATGCAAGAGAAGTTTATGATCTCACATTCACAACAGATGTTGGACTTGATGCACTTTCAGTGACAGGAACGGGAGTGCAAGCAGCAGAAGTTGAAGCTGGAACAATTGCAATGGATTATTCAGTGCAATATGGGGCAACAGCGATTATTTCAGTAACAGCAAAGACAGGGTATTCAATCACAGGATTGACAAACGTTTCAAATGTTTCAATTGCTGCAAACAGCCTCACAGCATCAGCAAATGTAACAATGTCCACAGCGGATGTTGTATCACACATTTCAATCGTTCCAAACAGATATATGGTGACACTTGATCTCAATGGAAATGCTTTGGATCCTGTGACAGCAACAACACTTACAATCACAAATAATGAGATTGTTGTGTATGCAGAATATGACAACAATTACACACATCTCTATTTGAGTGCTACACCTTCTGACAACGAAGATGTATACTCTCTTGATGAAATTTCTGCAATGCTTGCAAGAGCAGGCCACACATTTGGTGGTTGGTATGCAGAAGACCTTGCAGCCGATGCTTCAACCGCAGGCATGACAAGAATTGAAAACGGAACAGGATTTGCAACAGCAGACAACACAACAACAATTCATGCTTATTGGACAATCAATGAATATACACTCACAATCAGATATGTGTTTGCTCTTGCAGCTGGCGAAACAGAAAACAGAGAAGCACACAGAACATACACAGAAACAATGAAGTATAGAATGAGTTATTCTGTTGCAAGCGAAGCAATCACTGGATACACGGTTGATACACCGGTTGTTTCAAGTGCGGCAATCTTGGCAGACGTTGAAGTGCTTGTAACATACACACCAATCACATACACATTGACAATTGATTACAACGACAACAATGCAACACCAGATGACGTAATCAACTTCACAATTGAAGATACAATCACATTGCCAGTTGCAACAAGATTGGGATATGATTTTGTAAGATGGGATGTGACAGGAACAAATCACAACTTCCTTGACCATTACACAGAAAGAAATGTTGGAAGCGGAATGTATGGAAATGTGACAATCACGGCTCAATGGGTTGCAAAGACAGACATGTTCTATGCAGTTCATATTTACAAGATGACAACAAACGGAACATATGTTGATGCAGCAGGATCAAAGATTGTTGACATGAGAGATGATGGAACAACAGACGTTGCACTCAATGTGACACCATCCACAGCATCAGCATCAACAATCACAGCATTTGTTGTAAACGGAAAAACCTATTCATACGACGGATTTGTTGTTGATCAAGGCAGATTGCCAGGATCAGTTGTTGTTCAATCAACAAGCACACAACAAAATCCAACAATCATCAATCTTTACTTTGAAAGAAACACATACACTCTCACTCTTGCAAAACAAGACGGAATTGACTCATTCAGTGTGACAACAATGGTTGCAGGAACAGAGGTAACATCAACCACAACATTGGTTGCATTCTATGAACAAGCACTCACACTCACTTCAACAATAGCACCAGGATATACTTGGGCAAATTATGCAGTAAGCGGCGTTGTTCCAACAGGATTTGTTGCAGAGGGACAAACAAGTTATCAAGCACAAAATGTGACAATGGGACTTGGAAATGTGACAATCACAGCACAAGCAACAATCAATGAATACACACTCACAATTGATGCAAATGGTGGAACATATCCAGTTGGAAGTGTGACACAAGCATACAACTCAACATACACATTTGTTGCAGCAACAAGAGTTGGATACACATTTGATAGATGGGATATCAGCTGGACAGACAATGATCACTATGGAACACTTCCATCAGTAACAAACGGAACAATCACATTTGGTGTTGGAAACATCACAGCAACAGCACAATGGATTGCAAACAGATACAAGATCACACTTGATTTAAATGACAGCTTTGCAAACAACGGAACAACATCTGTTGGAGAATTTGAAATCAACAGCACAACATTCACACCAGTTGCAGGAAAACTTGAATTCTATGTTGTATATGATGGAACATTGGCAACACTTTACCTTGCAAGAACAGGAAATGACAGCATCAACTATTCAGCATTGACAAGTTTGAAGATAAGAAGAGATGGTTATGCCTTTGCAGGATTCACAACAACAAGACAACTTCTCACAGACACAACGGCAGCAACATTGGTTGACCCAACAGCAACATTCCAGACAGCAAATGATGAAACAACAATTTATGCTGCATGGGAATATTCAGAAGTTGATTATGTTGTATATCACTATCAAGCAAATATTGGAATTTACACAAACTTCTCAACATCAAACAGCACACTTGTTGACACAGACAATTTGACAGAATATTCAGATAGTGAAGTTACACCAGCAGTGAAGACATACACAGGCTTTGTTGCACCTGCAACACAAACGGTTGTTGTAAATGCAAACGGAAGCACAAAGGTTTACTACTTCTATGCAAGAGAGACTTACACATTCACATTGACAACAGATGTTGGAATTGACACTTATGCAGCAAGCGGAACAGGTGTGGCAAACTATGTTGTGCCAGAGGGAGAAACAATCCCAGCAAACACAAAGAAATATACAGCACAATATGGTGCAACGCTTGACATTGCAGCAAACTCATTGGCAGGATATTCAATCACAGGAATTTCAAATGCAACAAATGAAACAATTGCCGCAGATGGAAGAACAGCGTCAGCAAATGTGACAATGTCAAATGCAAATGCAGCATCACACATTTCAATTGTGCCAAATAGATACAAGGTGACGCTTGATCTTAATGACAATGCTCTTGATGTTGTTTCCGCTGGAACATTTACAAAGAATGCGAATGGAGACCTTGAATTCTATGTTGTTTATAACACAGATTATTCAGAGCTTTACACAACAATCAATGGAAACACATCATATTCACTCACAGAAATTGCACAAGCACTTTCAAGAGATGGACACACATTTGCTGGTTGGTATACAACAATGATTGAAGCTGATGGAAGTGTGTCATCTGCAACAGAAATTACAGATGCAACAGCATTTGCAACATCAAATGACACAACAACAATTTATGCTTATTGGACAATCAACGAATACACACTCACAATCAACTATGTATTCACATTGAAAGCAGGACAATCAACACCAACACAAGCATATGAAACATACACACAAACAATGAAGTATAGAACAGGTTATTCTGTAACAAGCCCAGTGCTTACAGGGTACACAGCAGACACACTCGTTGTTTCAAGTGCAGCACTTTTGACAGACACAAATGAAGTTGTAACATACACAGCAAATCAATATACAATCACATTTGAATTTAATGACAACAATGTGACACCAGATGACACATTGGATTATACAATTGAAGATGAAATTGAACTTCCAGAAGCAACAAGACCTGGATATGACTTCATCAGATGGAATGTGACAGGAAATGATCACAACTTCCTTGACAGCTATGCAGAAGGACCAATTGCAGCAGGAATGTATGGAGACGTAACCTTCACAGCACAATGGAGAGCAAAGACTGACACCCCATACTATGTTCATATCTATTTGATGGATACAACAGGAAATTATGCAAATGTTGCAACAGAAGTTGATGGAAGAAGAGACGGAACAACAGATGCAACACTCAACGTAACACCAACAACAGCAACAGGAAGCACAATCACAGAATATGTTGTAAATGGAAAGACATATTCATATGATGGATTTGTTGTTGATCAAACAAAACTTGCAGGGCTCGACAATGTTGTTGTTGCCGCAAGTGAAGATTCAGTGATTTCAATTTACTTTGAAAGAAATCAATACACAATCACTCTTGCAAAACAAGATGGAATTGACACATTCACAGCAAACGGAAATGATACGACACTTACAACATACTATGGAGCTGATGTAACGTTTGTAGTTGCAGTTGCTCCTGGATATACATGGGCAAATTATGCAACAACAGGAGTTGTTCCAACAGGCTTTGACACGACAGATGCAACACAACAAACAGCACAAGTTGGACTTGGAGATGTGACAATCACAGCACAAGCAACAATCAATGAATACACACTCACAATTGATGCAAATGGTGGGACATATCCAGTTGAAAGTGTGACACAAGCATACAACTCAACATACACATTTGTTGCAGCAACAAGAGTTGGATACACATTTGATAGTTGGGATATCAGCTGGACAGACAATGATCACTATGGAACACTTCCATCAGTAACAAACGGAACAATCACATTTGGTGTTGGAAACATCACAGCAACAGCACAATGGATTGCAAACAGATATCAAGTTGTTTTGAATATGAACGACAGCAATTTTGCAAATGGTTCAACAGCTGCAAGCGTTGCAGAAATCACAACTCATGAATCAAGCACGTTGTTACTTTCTGGCGGACTTGTAACGTTGTATGCAGTTTATGCAGACACTTATGAAATTCTGTACACAGGCGAAGACTCAACAGACTATATTGAATTCTCTGACCTCGCAAATCTCGCAAGAAATGGATATACATTTGACGGATTTGTTGATGATGAAGAAACCGAAGTGACAGAAGACACAATTTGCGAAAGTGTTGTTCCTGTGACAATCTATGCTCAATGGATTGCAAGAGAATATACACTCACAATTGTAAAGAACTTGAACAAAGTGACAATTGCAGTTTCAGGAGATGGTGTTTCAACAACAGAAACGACAGACGTTTATAAAGTTGTCTTTGACACAGAAGTTACACTTGTTGCAACAATGGCAGAAGGATATCACTTTGTTGAATATCAAGAAAATCTTACAACGTTGTCAGAAAATGAAACTCTTGTTTATGAATATGTTGAATATCAAGACGTCACAATCGATGTTGAAGTTGCACCAAACACATACACAATCATATATAATGCAAATGGTGGCAATGGTTCTGTTGAAAATGTTATTGCAACATATGACGTAAGTGTTCAACTTGATGATGGAACAAACTTCACAAGAGCAGGATATGACATCACAGGTTGGAGATTTGGTAACACAGATTATGAACTTGAAGACGTAGTTCAAAATCTCACATCAACAAATGATGGAGAAGTTACACTTTATGCAATTTGGACAGCAAGACACTATATTGTAACATTTGACGTGAATGGTGGTTCTGCCGTTGCAGATATGAACATGACATACGATCAAGCATCAGCAATCACAGAAACAACCACAAAACGTGGATATGACTTTGTTGATTGGACAACAATCAACGGAGAAAGTGTTGCTGTTGAAATTGGCAGCATTGGAGAATATGAATCTCTGACAGCATATCTTGTTGGAGAGGGTAGAGATGGAGGCATCTATATTTATGGTGGCACATACTATCTCTTCAACTTGACAACAGAAGAGCTCACAGCATTAAACGCATTTGTTGTTTATGCAAATTGGGTTTATGGTGCATCAAGTTATAAGACACAATATTATTTGGAAAACTTTGACGGAACATATGCTCTTGAAGAAGAAACGACAATCACAGAATATGAAGATGAAACGATCGTAAAGACAAATGATTCAGTTTCAATTGACACAACAAGAGTCTTTGCAGGATTTACACTCGATTTGGGTGTTGCCGGAACTCTTGTAAGTGCAAACGTTCTTCCAGACGAATCACTTGTACTCAAACTTTACTACACAAGAAATATTTACAGAGTTGACATTATCTTGCCAGAAGCAGGAATTGCAAGCTCAACAATTTCAACAACAACACAACATGGTGCAGGAACAGAGGCAAACACATACAAGTATGGCAGTGACGTGACACTTGCTGTGACAATGGTGAAAGGATACACACTGAAAGACATCATCCTTGATGGAGTTGTAGTTTCCGATGAAGAATTGTCATACACAATTGAACATATCACAAAAGATGTTGTATTTGAAGTTGAAGTAAATGCACAAACATATGCATACACCGTTGAATTCAAGTTTGAAAGCCTTGCAGATTCAGCAGTCTTTGAAAAGAACACAACACTTGCTCCTGATGTGACAACACTCACTGCAAAAGTTGACACAGAAATCACATATGAGATGATTGAAAGTGTGATTGCAGACATTGCTGGATTCAGATATTTGAGATTTGAAAGCGACAGCGCTGTGAAAGCGGTTGTTGAAGTTGGAGACGTTCCAACACTTGTAACCGTGTTCTATTCAAGAGAAAATTACAACTTAACATTGCAAAAGACAACAGGTGTTGAAAGTTTGACAGCAACAACAGGAACTTATGTGACACAAGTTGCAGCAGATGCAGCAAGTGGAACAATCACATATTCAGTAAGATATGAAGCCCCTGTTGAACTCAATGTTGTGATCAGAAATGGATATGACTTCCACAGCTGGTCAAGCGAACTTGTTGATGCAAACGACACATTGACAAGCATGCCGGCAGAAGATATCATCATCTATGCAAACACAACGAGATTGAGAGTTGCAGTGACAATCATCTACAAATTGGAAACATTTGTAAATGGAACATACACAACATACAAGACGGAAACGAAGCAACAATTGCTCTACACAGACAGCGAAATTGAAGATGTTTCAGAACTTGGCCTTGACACAATTGAAGGGTTTACTTACACCAGCTTCCAGACGGGAGTGATTGTAAGCGGAGATCCTCTCAACCCATCATCAGTTGAGGTATATTACAGAAGAAATGTAAGAGAAATCAACATTCTCTTCACAGAAGGTATTGCATCTGTTGGACTTGCAGCATCAGAAGATGCAGGTGCATACATTGTTAATTCAACACTTACAGCAAACGGAAAAGTTTCCGCAAAATATGGTGCACAAGTTGTTCTCACATACACATTGGTAGTGCCAGGTGGATACACATTCACAGGTTGGACAGGAGCAGAAGTTGATGAGACAAATGGTGTATACTCTATCATCGTTCCTGATGAAGATGTGACAATCACGGCAGAAACAGAAAACAAGACGTTCACAATCACATTCAACAGCAATAATGGAACTGGGACAATGCAAAGTGTGACAGCAACATACAACAGAGATGTGACACTTCCATACAACACACTCACAAGAGATGGATACACATATTCAAAATGGAACTCAAATGCAGATGGTTCTGGACAAGATTATGAAGATGGAGAAAAATTTGCATATCTTCTCACAGACGATCTTGAACTCTTTGCACAATGGGTACCAATCACATACAATGTATCTTATGATCCAAACGGCGGAAGCGGAGAAATGGAAGGACATGAAAATGTTGCATTTGATGTTGACACACCACTTCGCACAAATCTGTTTACACTCACAGGTTACACATGGAACGGATGGTCATATCTTGATGACAATGGTGATGAAGTGATAATTGCTGCATCAGCCACAACATTCAGAAATTTGACAACCGAAGCAGGAAAAATTGTGATTTTGAGAGCTGTATGGAGCGAAAATCAATATACTCTCATCTATGATTCAAACTACACATCAAAAGATTCAGAAGCAACAAATGTTCAAGTTAATGATGGATTGTATTATTACACAGAAACAATAACAACAAGAGAAATCACAACATTTGTTCTCACAGGTTACACATTTGTTGGTTGGACTCTTGATCCAACAGACGAAACAGCACTCATCTATGTTGGAGACGAGCTTTCAATGTTGGCAACGGGAGTTTCTGGTGATGATGTTGCATATCTCTATGCAGTATGGACACCAATCACATACATCATCAAGTTTGATGCAAACAATGGTGATGGCGAAATGGAAGATCTTGTTGCAACTTATGATGAACCAATCACATTGACAGCTAACTCATTTGTAAGAACAGGATACACATTTGTTGGTTGGGCAACAATAGCAGATGGTGCGAAAGTTTATGACGATGAAGATGAAGTAATCAATTTGAGAAGCGTTCAAGACGACGAAATCACACTTTATGCTTTGTGGGATGCAAACACATACACAATCACATATTTGGCAAACGAGGGAACATTCAATCCAGAGCTTTCACTCACAGATGAATATGAATACGATTTCACGATCGAAACTCAAATTGTTCTTGTGACAGGAGCATTAACAAGGACCGGTTATACACTCACAGGATATGAATATGTTGGAGACCCAGCAGGAAATTGGGAAGAATTCCATGCAGACAGAATTATGCTTGCAGATTTGGATTCAACAACATTTGCAGCAGGGCTTTATGGAGATGTGACATTAAGAGCAATTTGGTCAATTAACCAATATATGTTAACAATCACATATGTTTATGAAAACGGAACAACAGCACAACCAACATATACAGCTGAACTTGATTTCAATACAGATTATGAAATCATTACTCCAGACATTGATGGATACACACCAGACATTGATGTTGTGACAGGAACAATTCCAGCAAACGATGTTGACGTTGTTGTAACTTATGAAGCAAATGAATATACATTGACATTTGATGCAAATGACCAAGAAGGTTCTTCAAGAGCAGAGATAAGTCCAGCATATAAGATTGTAACTTATGATCAACAATATGGGGAATTTGCAACAATCAGCAGAACTGGTTACACAGCAGATGGTTGGTTCTTTGATAAAGAATGCACAGAAGAAGTTCTTCCAACTGACATTGTGAAGATTTTGGAAGACACAACAATTTATGTAAAATGGGTGCCAAATGCAGACACAGAATTCCATGTTGATTACAACTTTGAACAACTTGACGGAACGTATGAAATTGATACAACAATGACAAAGCTTGGAACTGGTGTGACAGATACAATGATCACCGAAGACATGGTAAAAGCACTCACAAATGGAAGTCATCCAGTTGTTGCGGGATTTGATTTTGCAAATATCGTGCTTGTAAATATTGAAGCAGATGGCAGTGCAAGGGTTGTTGTAACATACAACAGACTTTACTACACAATTGGTATCACAATTGCAACAGGAGTTGATAGTGTTGCAGTAACCGCCACACAAACACCAACACAAGATCAAGAAGAAACATTCTATCTTGAACAAAAGAGTGAACTTCAATATAGAGTAAGATTTGGAACGGAATTGACGCTTGTTGCAACAATCACCGATCCAGGATACACATTTGAAGGATATACAAGTGATGAAGTAACAATTGTAAGTGACTTTATCAATATGTCAACAACATTTGATATGATTGCAGAAAATGTTCGCGTAAGAGCAAATGCTCTGCCAAAACAATACACAATCATCTTCAACGGACAAGGCGGAGAAACCGAACAAGGAATGGAAGCATACTTGCAAAATGGAAACGATGTTGTTTACACAATGAACGTGACACTTGCAGCAAACAGATTCATTCGTCAGGGATACACCTTCATTGGTTGGGCAACAGAAGAAGGTGGAGATAAGGTTTACGAAGATGAAGACACATATGTTCTTGAAACATACAGCGCAGAAGTAAACTTCTATGCAGTATGGACACCAAATCCATATATTTTGAGCTTTGACGATGATCAGGGTTCTGACAAGACAAAACTCACAATCTTTGTGGACGATGAACTTGTTGAATATGCAGATGAAATTGTGATCTACTATGATAGCAATGTGAAGATCTATTCAACATACACAGATGATGAAGATGTCTCAACAATTGCAATTAAGAATGGATATGACTTTGTTGGATTTATTCTCAATGGAGTTCTTGTTGGAAATGACAACTTATATGAATTTACATTTACAGGAAACACACTTATTGCACTTTCAACAACAGCACGAACAGATACCAAATTCCAACTTGTTTATGAACTTCAAGATTTGAATGATGATTCTGTTTATAACATCCTTGAAGATGAAACTGAAATTGCAGAAGGTGAAACAGATAGGGTTGTAACAATTGAATATATTGAAAGTTTGGAAAACGGAATTTATGCAAAAACATTTGCAGGATTTGCAATATCTTCACTTTCAAGCCACACAGAACCAGAAAGACAAATTTCAATTGAATATCATAATGATGATTTGGAATATGTTGTTGTTTATGTTCGTTATGTAAGATTGCACTACAAGGTAACATTGACACCAGCAGCTGCCGGTGTGACAGCTCTCTACATTGAAGATGTTGGAGAAGGAAGAGTCATCCCATTGGGTGATGAATATCGTGTTTACTATGAGACACCATTTGACTTTGTTGTTGCAATTCATGAAGGATACACTCTCAACAGACTTATTGTCACAGCAACAATGGCAGAAGGCTCACAAGCACTTTCAAGTGGTGTAACCGAATGGGCATTGGTGGAGAGAGCAGATGGATTCTATTATGGTGACATCAAAGTTCTTGGTTTTGAAATTGATGCAGAAACAGGATTCTATCACATGAGTGCAATGCCTGCATTTGACATCAGCATTGAAACAGATGTGACACCAAATGTTTATGATGTAACTTACTATGCAAGAAAATCAGCAGATGATCAAACAAAGTATGAAACACAAATAACATACGACACAGCATATAGCATCTATCATATTTCAAACGAAATCTTTACACCAGCAGCAGATTGGAACAAGCCAGGGTATGACTTTGTTGGTTGGGCATTAAGCGAAGAAAATGCTGCAATGGGAATTGTAAACTATGAATTTGAAGAAGGAGATACAAACGATAAAGACTTTGCTCAATTCTTGTTCATAGAAGATATTGAACTCTGGGGAGTATGGACAGCTGGCGATAATGTATATAAGATTGAATACTACTTTGAAGATGAAACAGGAATCTTTGCAAAAGATGACACATTGACAGCAAATAGGGAAGCAAAGACAGATATTGCAGTTTACTATGAGCTTCTTGACAATCCTGGAAATTATCAATTTGATGAAGATAATATAAACAACGTCCTTGTTGGAACGGTATTGCCAGACGGAAGTCTTGTGCTGAAAGTTTACTATAAGAGAAGTTGGTATGCAGTTTCAGTCTTCTACGACAAAGGTTTTGCCTCTGTAAGTCTTTCTGCGGAACATAACGGAATTGAAGATACAACAAGCGCAACAGCAAGAGATTACATCTCTGCAAGAGCAAGATGGGGAGAAACCATCACAATCACAACAGAAGTGAGAGATGGGTACACATTTGATAGTTATGTTGAAACAAGTGCAACAAACACCAATGTTGCAAGTGGAACGTTCGTTCTCAAACCAGAACCTATAACAATTCTTGCAAGCACAACGCCAAATGAATACACAATCACATTTGTTGGAAATGAAGGTGTTTATGTTGACGAACATGAAGATGAACAAACCTCATACACACAAACATTCTTCTTTGAAATTGCAGAAGCTTTGATGCTCAACAGATTTAATAGAGCAGGATATGATTTTGCTGGTTGGGACATTGAAATTGATGGAGAAGTTCAACACTTTGATGATGGACAAATCTTTGATTATAATGTGCCAACAGACTTGGTTGCAGAAGCACAATGGGAGCCAAGACAAGACACACCATATGTTGTGATCTACAACATTCAAAAACTTGATGACCCAGAAAACTATCTTGCATATAAGGAAATCACACTTTATGGAGTAACGGAAGCGGTTGTAACAGAAGAAAATGTGACAGAAGGGTTTGCTCTTGTTGACATCGTTTGGGAAGGATATGAATTCAGTTCGATGACACAGAATGTTGTGATAGCAGGAAATGGAAGTGCAGTTGTCAATGCTTACTACAACTTGAAGACATTCACAACCACATTTGAAGTTCCAGCAGAAGGCAGCAATGGAGTTGTTGTTGCTTACACATCACTCACAGATGGTGACGTTGAAGAATCTGTTGGAAACGAAGACAAACAAATCCCATACTCATCAATTGTCAAAGTGAAAGTTGACAAGAAAGATGGATATGACTTCATTGCAACCAGAGTAAATGGTGAAACGTTTACAATGACATTCAATGAAGAAAACTTGGATCTTGATGGATATGCCACATTTGTAATGCCAGCAGAAGATTTGACAATTGCAATTGAGTTGAGACGTGCAAAATTTGCAATTCAATATCACAACGAATTGAAGGGCAGCACAGATGTAATAAGTCAAGTTGTTGAGTATTTGGAAGAAGATGTGGCCTTCAATGGAATCTTCTCTGAAACTGGATACACATTACTTGGTTGGGCAGAAGCAACAGACAAAGAAGTTGTTGTTTATGCACTTGACTATGTAATGGAACAATATACGTTGACAGCAAATCTTGAACTCTATGCAGTTTGGGAGGCAAACACATACACAATTCACTATGATCCAAATGGTGGTGTCGGAGAAGTTGCTCCAACAACCATGACATATGATGTGGCTGCACCAATATCAAATGGAGCAAGCTTCACCCTTGTAGGATACAAGATTGTTGGTTGGTCAAGAGACAGGCAAACAAATCTTGTGACAAATGTTGCGACATCTGCCGCAATCACAGAGTCCGGATTCTACTTTGTTGAAAACATTGAACAATATTATGCATACAATGTTGCAACTGGTGTTGCACCAGATGATGAAGTTTTGTTGTATGCGGTTTGGGAACCAATCAGCTACACAATCACATTCACATTCAATGAAGAAGAAGGTGCATTGTCTTATAACTTGCCAACGACATTCACTTATGATCAGACATACACTTTGCCAGCATACAACACACTTCTTGAAACACCAGGCTGGACAAGAAATGGATATGAGTTTGGTGGTTGGTATTACTACAATGATGATGGCGACAGAGAAGAAATCATTTGTCTTGAAGATTTTGCCCCAGAAATCACAAACTTGACAGCACAAGAAAAGAATGTAAATCTTTATATCATCTGGAATAATGGCACGGCAGCATTCAAGATTAGAATCTTGTTTGAGAATTTGCATGGTCGTTATCCATCAAAGAATTCCGCAGCAGCAGGAAGCTATGTTGATATTGTTGGATTCTCTGGTGAAACAGAGTCAGAGCTTACCAGTGAAGATGTTTATAACACATTCATCGCAGGAACAGAATATGATCACTATGAAGGATTTGAATATTGGTCAGGATCAGACGATGTTGAATATATTGATGGCGAAGGCACAACAATTATTGCATTGAAATATGCAAGAAAATCGTATGTTTTGACTTTGAACTTCACACACATTAGAGAAGTTTCAATTGCAGTGCTTTCAGATTTAGGCTATCAAACAATTGAGACATACAGAGATGATCAGAAGTCATGGAGGGTAAGATTTGGTGACACTGTGACATTTACATTGGCAGAAGCAGCAGGATATCACGGAGCATACCTCAACATTGATGCAGAGAATAGTGTTGCAGGAGCAACATTGATCGGGGCAATGAGTCTTCCTATGAACGGATATGATGAACTTAATGCATTGCTTGCCGGAGATATCACACTTAATGCAGATGCATATCCAAACAATGACACTCCATATACAATCAATATTTATACACAATTGATTGATTTGACTTATGATGAAAATCCAGATTATACAATGATTGGAACTGGTGTGACGGATAGCGAACTTACAGAAGATATCATCAGAGACTTGATCGCTGGCGAAAGCTTTGACTTCGCTGGATTCTCATATGCAACAACGACATTCACACCAAACACAATCAATGGAGATGAGAGCACACAAGTTTCAGTATTCTATGTAAGAAATAGATATACTGTTGCTGTGAGTGCAAACAATACAAGAGCTCTCAAATTAACTGAAATTGGTGGAGTTTACTTGTATGAAGAAGAAGTTGCAATTGTATTCACATTGAAACGTGGATATAGTTTTGACAGATTGGCATTTACAGATTTGCTCACGGAAGAGGAATTTGATCTTGATTTCACAAAGGTTCAAGCGACAACAACAAGCGGAGAGATAAACTTCACCGTGAAGTTCAACACTCCTGCAAGAAATGTCAATGTTGAAATTGTGACAACCAAGAATCAAGATACGCCATACATTGTTGGATATATGTTCCAATCATCAACAACGGGCGAAACTTTTGTTGAAGAAGTGGCATTGAGAGAAAACAAGACAGGCGAAACAGAACACATCATCACAAAAGAAGACATTGGCTATGGAGAAAGAGAATTTGCCGGATTTGAAATTGCTTATTGTTCACTTGATCTGACAGAGTACGAAATCTCCGGCGATGGAGACACAATAGTTTATATTTACTACACGAGAGTGACAAAGAATGTTCATGTTCAATTTGTTGATGAATATAATGGCTTGATTGAAGGATCGTTTATCTTCCTTGTTGAAGGGAAGAATGCAACACCAACATCAGAAGGAAATTGGTCTGTTGCATTTGGACAAAAGATCACCATCATGCTTGAAATTGATGAAGGCTTTGAATTTACGTCATACGTTGTTGATGGTGTTGATGTGACAGCCGCAACAAACAGAACAACATTGAATGTTTACATGACAGAAGATGACATGGAAATTGTTGTGACAATCACCGCAAAAGAAGTTGGATACATGGTTGAATACTATGTTGAACTTCCAGACGGCAACCATTCATTCAAAAAGGCATTGACATTGACAAGTGCCGATGGTTTGAAAGGCTTCTCACACACCCACTTGACACAAGAATTCATTGAGACAACTTATGCAGAAGGCATTGAAAACTTTGCAAAATATCACATCGTGAAAGATGAGTGGTTTGTGGGAAGAAACTACAACTATTATCTTGCAAGAATTGGAAGCTACAACTATATTGATGTTGAAGGTGTGAGAATTGATGGTGCTGGCAACCTTGTGATAGAAATGTATTATGCACTCAAACTTATCAAGGTCAATGTGACAGCAGAAAATATGTCTCACGTGACAGAGCTTGTAGGAGAAGGTGAATATGCATTTGGCGCAACCGTAAATATCAATGCAACAATGAGAGAAGGCTACAAGTTTGTGTCATGGACGATCACAAGCGGAGAAGATGGAACATCAATCATTGTAAGACAAAAGGAATATTCATTCATTATGGATTCTGACCAAGAATACTATGTTGTCCTTCATTCAGAAGTTGATGAAGTGTCATACACGGTTGAACATTACTTTGAAGTTCTTGGAAATGATTCTTATGGAGATCCAGTCAGAACAGAAACAAAGAGAGGATTGACAGAGAGTTTGATTGACTTTGATGCACTGGTACTTTCCGCAGAAACATTACCTGGATACACATTTGAGAGATATATATGCACGAGCATCGGAGGAATAATCTCTGGCGATGGCACAACAATCGTGAAGTTGTATTATGCACTTGCAGAAATTCAGATTACCATCGTTTATGGTGAAGGAATTTCAAATGTTTTGGTGACAGCCGCAAACAGCGCAACAAATGTCACACTCATTGAGAGAAGAACTGATGAAAAGATTGCAATTTATGCAGCAAAATACACTGCAAGAATCAATCTTTCAGTTGAGATTGAAAAAGGATACGATTTCATTGGTTGGAGAATTGACAACGGCAGCACAATTGCCGGATCAAACGAATTGACAGATTATCCTGTTGACGTGATCAACATGAATTTCAGATTGCAAGCAACAGCTGTTGTAAAACAAATTGCAATCAGATACAATGCAAACAATGGAACGAGCCAAGCAACTGCTGACGATATTGCAGACTTTGGTGACACCATCAAATTGAGAGAAAATCCATTCAAATATAAGGGACATAAGTTTATTGGTTGGGCAACAGAAGAGGATGGAGGAGTGAAGTTCTTGCCAGGCGAAGAAATCGTTGTTGACTTTGAAGAAAATGTTGACTTCTATGCAGTTTGGGAAGTTCAAGAAAGCTCGAATTGGTGGATTTACATTGTCATTGGAGCAGGCGCAGGACTCTTGATATTCTTCATAATATTCATTATTGCAAAGAAGAGAAGAAAAGTTCGCGAATAAAAAAAAGATAGGGAAAAGCCCTATCTTTTTTTGTTTTTGTTTTGAATTTGAGCAGAAATGTTGTAAACTATACTTATATAAAGGAGATTTGTATGAGAGGATTTTTGGTTACATTTGAAGGTGGAGAAGGTGGCGGAAAGTCAACACAAGTAAAAAGGCTTGCCAAATTTTTGGAAGAACAAAAAATTGATTATATTTCCACAAAAGAGCCAGGTGGCACAGATGTTGGAAATCAAGTTAGAGAAATTTTGTTGCACTCAAAAGACAAAATTTCAGACAAGACAGAATTTTTGCTTTTCAGTGCAAGCAGAGCACAACTTGTTCAAGATGTGATCAAACCTGCATTAGAAGCAGGAAAAGTTGTTTTGATGGACAGATTTTTTGATTCATCATTTGCCTATCAAGGATATGCAGGAAATCTAAACCTTGATGATATTGAAGAGGTGACAGATTTCGCAACAGATGGGTTACAACCAGACCTCACGGTTTTGCTTGACATCAGCTATGATGATGGGATGGAAAGAAAGGCAAAAAACAGCAAGCTGAAAGACCTGGACAGAATTGAAAGCAAAAGTGCCGAATATCACAACAGACTTCGCAAAGGTTTCTTGAAACTTGCAGACAAAGATAGAAAGAGATTCTTGGTTGTCTTTGCAAACAAGACCGAAGATGAAATTTTTGAAGAAGTAAAGGCAGAATTTATGGACAGATACAACAAAAAATGTGGTGAGTAACCACATTTTTTATTTTTCATAAAACTTTGCAACATCAGCAAAAACCTCGTCTTTGTTTGTTTCATTGAGAAGTTCATGTCTATCGTTTGGATAGATTTTGATTGAAGCATCAATTCCAGCTTTCACATATTTTTTGTGAAGGCTTTTTACATATTTTGCATTTGAACCAACAGGATCTTTTTCTCCGGCGATAAAGAGGACTTTTTTATCACCAATTTTTTTCAGGTTCTTATTCATTTTTGCCATGTTGTGAGACAAACTGAAATAAAAACCAAATGGAAATGGTCCACCGCAATATTTATCTTTTTTGTATGCTTCAAAAACTTTTGTATCCTTTGTCAGCCAATTTCCATTTTCAAATTTTCTGCCATATTGTTTGATTGAAACATTTTCAACAAAATGGCTGATTTTGTCTTTACTTTTCACGGTTGACAAAAGTCCCGATGCAAAAGTTGCAAGTTTAATTGGGAAAGAACTCCCATCTGTTGTCCCACACAGAACAGCCTTTTCCACAAGTCTTGTATGTTGAATGATTGATTGAGAAAGCATGGATCCATAAGAATGACCAAACAGATAAACTGGCAATTTGTAAACTTCCTTTGCATATTTGATGATACATATTTCATCAATCACACTTTCAACAAAAATATTTCTTTCGCCATATCCAAAATGAGCTCTGTCAGGTGCAGTTTTGCCGTGCCCACGCAAATCGTTTGCAAGCACGATATAACCTTGCTTGTTTAGAAATGTGGCAAAGTGTTTGTATCTGCCCGCATGTTCCTGCATTCCATGAACAATCACAACAGACGCTTTTGGATTTTCAACGTTGTCATATACATAAGTGTTGAGTGGAAGGCTGTGATAGCCAAGAATTTTGATTTCTTTGTAGTTTGAAGCCATGTTTTACTCCCATTTGTTTTATGATAGCATAAAAAAACTTTTTAGCAAAAAAGATGGAGATATTTTATTTAAGTTTTTCAAAAATAACAGATTTTATGATATAATAATCGCAAGGAAAGGTTTATGAAAGAATACAAAGTCATCATTTTAGGTTGCGGTGCGGCAGGTGCAATGTGTGCACTCTCAACAAAAGAAAAAAGCGTTGCCATGATTGACTCAAACACAAAAGTTGCGAAAAAACTTTTGGCAACAGGAAATGGAAGGTGCAATTTGACAAACACAAATGTCAATTCTTCTTTTTACAACACAAACATTGACAAATTTTTGAAACGTTTTGACAACAACCAAGCGTTAGACTTTTTTGAAAGGCTTGGGCTTGAAACTTATGCAGATGAAGAGGGGAGAGTGTATCCAATTTCCAATTCTGCAAAATCTGTCGTTGATGTGATTGATGCTCACTTGCAAGCAGACTTATTTTTGGGAGCAAAAGTAAAAAAAATAATTTACGAGAACAAAAAATTTGTTGTAACAACAGAAAAAGAAACGTTTAAAGCGGCAAAACTTGTTATTGCGACAGGTGGAAACAGCAAAGAGATTTTGTCCAATTTGGGCATAAAATTTGCCAAATTTATGCCAAGTTTGGTGGCATTGAGAGGAAAAGAAACGCGAGATTTGAATTCTGCAAAAATTTCAAACGTTTTAGTGCGTGCTGAAAATTGCAAAGGGGAAACAAAACAAGAAGTCGGAGAGGTCCTTTTCAAAGAAGAGGGTGTGAGTGGAATTGTTATTTTCAACCTTTCCACATTGTTTAGCAGAGTTGGAGATTTTCATGGGAAAATTTCAATTGATCTTTTACCAAAAATGACAGAAAAAGCTTTGTGCGAAAAACTTTCAAAAAGAAGGACTCTTTGCACAGACACAAACAAACTCTTTGTTGGGATGTTTGTTGGTGCTGTCTCAAACGAAATTTTTAAACAGGCAAAAACCAATATAAACACACCACCCCAAAAACTTTCTGATGATGACATCAAAAGTTTGGCGAAAACAATCAAAAATTTGCAGTTTGATGTGTGTGGTGCGTATGACAACAATCAAGTTTTTGCAGGCGGAGTTCCACTTTCCGATTTGACAGACAATTTGGAAAGTAAAAAAATCCCAAATCTCTATTTTGTTGGAGAGATCTGTGATGTTGATGGTGTTTGTGGCGGATACAACTTGCAATGGGCTTGGACAAGCGGTCATATTGTTGGGGAGAGTTTGTAACTCTTCCCTTTTGTTTTGCATAAAAACTCTTTACTTTTTCTTGTCCGTTTGGTATAATTGCACTGCATTAAAAAACATGCGCCCATAGCTCAACTGGATAGAGCGTTGGTCTACGGAACCAAAGGTTGGGGATTCGAACTCCTCTGGGCGCACCAAATCACGACATCGTGTTGTGATTTTTTTGTTATGTTTTGGACTTTGTGATATAATCAAATTGTTATTGGAGGAAACATGGAAAAGAAACTTGTTGTAGTTGATGCAGAGGATAACAAAATAGGAGAAATTTCCAAAGCGGAGGCTCACAGAAAAGGTGTTTTGCACAGAGCATTTTCCGTGTTTTTATATCACGATGGAAAACTGCTTTTGCAACAAAGAGCTTTTGGCAAATATCATTCCGGAGGACTTTGGGCAAACACTTGTTGTAGTCATCCAACAACAGAAGATATTTGTGGTGAGGCGAAAAAAAGATTGTTTGAAGAAGTTGGCATAAAATGTGACAAACTGCAAGAGATTTTCAAATTCACTTATTTCTCAAAGTTTGCAGATGACTTGTTTGAACACGAGATAGACCATGTGTTTGTTGGAGATTATGATGGTCAATTTGAAATCAACAAAAACGAAGTAAATGACATGCAGTGGATTACGTTTGAGCAGATTGAAAGAGAAATGAAAGAAACTCCTAAAAAATTTGCTACATGGTTTTTGATAGCTGCCCCAAAAGTGTTGAAATATTTAAAAAAACAGCAAAAATAAAGGAAAACTCTACGGAGAGTGGAGTTTTTTTGAAAAATTGTGTGATATAATGTTTGTGAAAGGAGAAGATTATGAATCAAAAGTTGATTGGAACTTTCATTAAAAGTTTGAGAAAAGAAAAAGGATTGACGCAAATTGAGCTTGCAGAAAAACTTAACGTAAGCGAGAAAACAATTTCCAAATGGGAGTGCGGAAATGGGCTTCCTGATGCAGCATCAATGTTGCCGCTTTGTGAGCAGCTGGGAATTTCCGCGAACGAACTTTTGTCGGGAAAGAAATTAAAAGAAAATGAGTATATGCAACAAGCAGAAAAGAATCTTGTGCTTTTGCAACAAACACATCAAAGAAATGTCAAACTTCTGTTTGCGATAGAGTGGATGCTTGGATGTTTTTCTCTTATTTTGTTTTATGCCGGGATTCTTGTTGCTATTTTAGTTGACATGCAAATTTGGTTACGTGTATTGGTTGGGGTTTTTGGATTTATATTCTTGTGTTCGGGCATACATTTTTGCATGTTGATTGAAAAAGATGCAGGATATTATGAGTGTCAATATTGTCATCACAAACATATTCCAACATTGAAACAAATGTATCTTGCAATGCACATGGGCAGAACAAGATATATGAAATGTCCAAAGTGCGGGGAAAAGAGTTGGCAAAGAAAAGTTGTTGAATAAAAAAAAGCATAGAATTTTCTATGCTTTTTTTGATTTTTTCTTTTTCGCTTCATCAATCACATAAGTTGGTGGGGCAAAGCAAGCAATTCCATTTTTGTCAAGAAGAAGTTTAAGTTGTCTTTGCAAATCCCTTTGCACTTGATACAAGTCTTCTTCATAACATTTTGCGCCAAACAGAAGTTCGGTTGTGACATCACTCATCCCGTTGATTCCTTTATATATTATGTCATCAGTGATTTCTGGGATGTTTGCTCTTATTTCTGGGAAAGCATCTTTGATGATTTTTTCAACTTTTTCAAGAGGTTCGGCAGAAGAAACATTGATCGAACAAGTTGCGACAGACATCAATTTTGTTTGATTTATCACACTTTTGATTTCGCTGTTGTTGACGATTTTGATGTTCCCTCCAATGTCTTGCAATTCTGTTGTTCTGATTCCGATGCTGATGATTTTTCCTCTCCAACCATCAATGACAACAATATCACCAACAACATATTTTCCTTCAAGCACAATGAAGATTCCTGCAAGGATATCTGCAATAAGGCTTTGAGCACCAAGGCCAATCACAAGGGCAATGATTCCAGCACCAGCAAGAAGTGTTGTCGTGTTTACTCCCCAAATTGACAAAATCCACAATACTGCTGCAATGATAACAACCCATTTGAGTAAGCTTATAATCAAATTGATGATTGTTTTTGTTTTTGCTGTCAAGCCAAAACCAATTTTTGCAATCAATTTCAAAACAAAGTTTACGACACACGCAAGCACAACAATTTGAATTGAAATGATAAGTGTTGGTACGAAATGCAAAATTTCATTGAAGGTTGCAGAGCCTGTCAAATCTTGTGCAAAAAAATCTGCAATTTCCACCCTAAAAAAGTAAGCTGTCAAAGCTAACCCAACCACAATTGCTGCAAAGAGATAGTGGAAAACCTCTCTCACAACGGCATGTTTTGTTTTTCTTCCTTCCATAATTTCCTCCTAAAATTTTATATATACGGCGAAATATCAACATTTGTTGCTTCGCCTACGAGATAATAAGTTTGTTCTTCTTTGACAAAGGACTCTTTTCCTTGCATTTCTTCTGGATCTGTTGATGAAACATAAAATTTGAAATTAACATGAGTTGAAGTTCCAAACATCACATCATAAGCTCCGGGATTCCCAGAACCCTTGTCTGTCCTTGTGAAGAAGAGATAATCGTTTGTCGCGGCATCAAAGACTTTCAAATAAAGTGCAGACCAATCTTCAAATGCAGGGTTAATATCAATGTGAAATACAACGAAATCAGCCATATCTTGGAACGAAATTCCATTGATATATGTCATTGTTTGCGTTGTGATTGCTTGCTTTTGCACAATTGAATCATTTTTTAGTAATAGCAAAACGTAATTTGTGTTTTGGACAAGCCTGTGAGTTCCATCTGTTGTTATGTATTTATTAAACATCCCACTTGTTGTTTTTGATGTGACTGCAACTTTATATGCCTCTTTGGAAGCTGTTGGGATGGTTGCAACAAATTCATCAGAGTCACAGGATTCTTTGACAATCATTAAACTATATTTTTCATTGGTGAAATTGTCAACTCCCGCAATTGTGATTGAATAATCAACATTTTTGTAAGTTGTGGCGACTGAATCAAAGGTGTATGTTGGAGTGACTGCCACATTTTGTGGGGGACTGAAAATCCTACTAAAAATTGGGATTTCAAAAGTGTTTTGAACCATTGCTGCCATTGCACACACAACCACAAAGCTTGAAATCAGTTTCAGCATCAGGTTGTGTCGTTTTGGTTTTTCGCGGATGGAATTTTCTTCTTTGCGAGAAAAAGTCCGATCGTAATTGTTTTCCATGACAACAGGATTGTTTTCAGCAACCAGATCGTTAAACTCACTTTTGTTTCTGCTATTCAATTCATTTGAAAATTGTTTATTTTCCATATCCTTCAACTTTATTTTATCATATACGTACAAAAAACCCATCCAAATAAGCAAAAATTTTTTGATTTGCTTTTAATTTTTGTTTGTGTTATAATGACAAAGCATAAGAAAGAAGGAATTTATGTTTAGAAGAAAAAAACTTATTGAGAAAATTGAAAACTCATCTGCGATGAAAGAAGCTCGCCAAATAGATTACTCGGAAGATGGAAGAGCAATCATATATGTCGGAGCAAAGAGTTCAGACGAAATTTTTTCACCATTTGCATACAAAACATATGAATTGTTAAACCCAGTTGTTGTTGACTATATAAATATGTGTGCTTCAACAATCCCAAGAAATGACGAAATTTCTTTGGATATATACACCGAAGAGCCAACAACAAACGTTGAGAAAAAGCGTATCAGACAGGCTGTGAAAAGACATAATGCAGAGCAAATTGTCAACATCAACAAAAAAATGAAAAGAAGTTGGTTGATTGGCTCAACATTTTGTTTGATTGGGCTTTTGGTTTTGATTTTGACGGCAGTGTTCTACACCAATTTGCACAAAATTTACATTCAAGAAATCTTGGCTGTTGTAGGCTGGATGTTTGTGTGGGACGGACTTGAATATATCTTGGAAGACCACAACGAATTGATGCTCAAAAAAATGAGATGCATGAGGCTTATGAATGCAAAAGTGCACGTGAGACAATATGCAAAGAAAATTCAAAGAGAATATGGTTTTGGAGATTTTGAAGAAGAAGATTATGAATAAAAAACACCGAGATTTCGGTGTTTTTTAATTACATTTTTAATCCATCCAAAATTCCCAGCCAGAGAGAATTCCATTGTAATAAACCCTTACTGAATCTTCATCAAAGCTATTAAATGTCATGTAATTGTAGTTGTATGATATCATGTATTTAACATATGTCATCGTTTCTTCTTGCCTGGTTTCTCCGGTTGAACCCATTGATACTTTACCCCAGAAAATATAGAAATCGTCCGTTTTAATATTTTGTACAAAGACTGCCAACATATTACTCCAACCGCCAGCTGCATGTATTGTCAATACATCAAGAGTGCTTTCGTTATTTGCCATTTCAGCGGCAAGGATGTCGTAGTCTGAAAGAACGTTGTCGTATTCATCAACAGGGTATCCTGCACCATTAGTATCATAAGTTGCTTTTATAGCATTGAATGCATCTGCATCAACGAAATAAGATTGAGCATTGTTGTTTTCATCAACATATGTTATGACAAGTTTATTTGCCAAGAATCCTGCACTATCATCTGTTTTAAACTGATCAAAGAATTCTTTTAATTCATAGTTATAAGAGAAATCCCAATTAGTAATGTTAAAAAGTGGATGCTCATTGTACATGAAAAGTATGTTGTCATAAACAATAAGTCCATCTCCCACAATTTGAGCAGCCATGCTGTCCACTAAAACAGGCTCATCTGGTGTGGTGTAATAGATGCTGCCAACAATTTCATTGCCCGTTCGTTCATAAGTTAGTTCATATTCATCAGAGAAAAGAAAGGTAACACCGAGTTTTTCAATTGTCGGTTGCAAGCCGTCCCAAAAGATAAAATGACCATCATTCCAAAAATATACTGCGCTGTATGAGTATGTCATGTCAAAGCAATAATCAAAGTCATCTGGTAAGTAGGCTCCAACAATATCATATTTTCCCATCGGAAGCTCATACAATCTTTGCTCAATTGAAAGGTTTGTTGCATTAGTAATATTAAAAGAATATTGATTATTTGAATCAAGGTTAACAGCTTCTCCATTCACCAACAGACATTTGTCAGTGTTGTTTATTGTGACAACAACAGATGTGCCATAAGTCAACAAATCACCAGATGTCACATTTGCACCACCTGCTGTTACTATAAGATTTTCATTGCTAAATGACACAGCAAATTGTTTTGCTGTTGCAGTAAATTTGGGATATACATTTGTATCTGACGTAATTTTTGTCAAATCAACATAGTTACCATCTTCATCAACCCAACTTGTGAAGACGTATGTATACTCCTGTGTTGCTGCTTTGGTTGGAGTTTCTCCGTCATATTCAACACCATCATTTTCCTTGACAGATGCTTGATATAATATGGTTGAGGCATCTTCTGCATAGTATTTTACCACATAAGATTTTGTTGTTTCCTTGTCACAACCAACAAGAATTGATATTGGGAAGACAAATAAACATAATGCGATTAGCAAAAATTTGAATTTATATTTCATCACTTCACTCCTTTTATACTAATAGTGTAAGGTAGGATATAGAGGTTGTCAAGCATACGAATTATTTTTCAAAATATTTTTTGATTTCGGTAGCTAAATTTTTGTGGATTCCTTTCACAAGGCAGAGTTCTTCAATGGATGCTTTTTTGACATTTTCTGTCGTTCCAAAAGCGTCTAACAAATTTTTTATTTTTGTTGTGCCGAGGCCAGGGATATTTTCAAGTTCGCTTTCCGTTTGAGATTTTGTGCGGAGCTGTCTGTGAAAAGTGATGGCAAATCTGTGTGATTCATCTCTTATTCTTTGCAACAATTTAAGCTCGGCACTACCATATTTCAAAATGACTGGGAGATTTGATTTTGTTGTAAAGACCTCTTCAAGTTTTTTTGCCAAAGATATCAGTTCAATTTCATTTTCAAGTTTAAATCTTTGCAAAATTTCATAACATGAGGAAAGCTGACCTTTTCCACCATCAATCACAATGAGATCAGGTTTTTCTTTGAAACTCTCGCCATTTTTGTCAACAAGTCGTTGAAGTCTGCGTGATAATGTTTCTTTCAAACTTTCAAAATCATTATTTCCAATTACTGATTTAATTTTGAATTTGCGATATTGTTTTTTATCCGCTTTGCCATCAACAAAAACAACCATTGAAGCGACCTTATTGGTTCCGCTTATGTGTGAAATATCATAACATTCCATACGATGAGGGAGTCTTTTGAGATTTAGTGCTTCTTGCAAACGTTTTGTTGCACCAACACCAGAATTGTAAAGCATTTTTTCTTTTTCCAAACGTTTTGAAAGAAATTCCTCGGCATTTTCTTTTGCCATTGCAAGAAGAATGTTGTTTACTCCACGAGGATTTGAAATTATTTTCATGTTTTTATTGAAAAATTTTGACATCAGATTTTCATCTATTGGATGGCTGACAACAATTTCATGTGGAACGAGCATTTTTAAATAATATTCTGCAATAAAGTTGAAAAGAGTGTCAGATTCTTCAAGGTCGGCTGTTTCAATAGGATAGTTTGCAATTCCAAGAATCTTACCACCACGAACAACCATTGTTGAGACCACACCAGACAAGCCGTCAGTATGATATGCAAACACATCCTTGTCCACATCTTTTGGCAGGTTTGCAACAACTCTCATCTTCAATTTCTGGACCATTTTCAATGCTTCACGAAGCTCAATTGCACGTTCAAAATTTTGAAGATTGCTTGCAATTTCCATTTTTTCTTCCAAAATTGTTTCAATTTCTTCATCATTTCCATTGAGGAAGTTGCAGACTTTTTTTATTTCATTGGCATAATCCTGTTTTGAAATTTTGCCTGTGCATGGTGCAGGGCAGAGTCCAAGAGAATAGTTTAAACATTCTCGTTTTGCCATTTTTCCATCAACAATATTTTGTTTGCAGGTGCGAATTTTGAAAGCAAAATTGATTGTTTTCAAAATTTCTCTTGGATCAATACCAGAAATGTATGGGCCAAAATATTTTGCTCCATCACCTTTTTTAACATGTCGGACAATCTCCAATCTTGGGAAATCTTCCCTCATATCTATTTTTATATAAGGAAACATCTTTCCATCTTTTAACAAAATGTTATAAAAAGGTTGGTGCTTGTGAATGAGATTGCTTTCAAGTGCAAGAGCATCAAGCTCGGACACCGCAATAAAGTAATCAAAATCAAAAATGTTATTAACCATTGCTTGCACTTTTGCTGGTTTTTGGGTGTTGCGAAAATACTGACTAACTCTGTTTTTAAGATTTTTAGCCTTTCCTATATATATAATATCCCCATTTTCATCCCTCATAAGGTAAACACCAGGTTTTGTGGAGAGTGTTTTCAATTTGTTTTTTATCGTATTATTCATAATTTTATTTTAATAATTTGCAACAAAAAAAACAAGGAATTTTTGTTACCATAAAACAAAGAATTTATTTTTTAAAAAAATTGTTGTAATTTGCGATTTTATTTGTTATAATTGTAAAGAATAAAGGATAAAGGAGATTTGTGTTATGCAAGCTTCTATGTTATTGGGATTATTTTCTTGGATAGGTGACTTCTTCAAGGCGCTTTTTGATCTTATTCCAAAAGTTATGTATTTGCTTTACGCATCACTTGCTTGTGTGATTGATGTTTTACAACTCTTTTTCAGAAAGCTTGCAGGTCTTGATGTTTACTATGTGAATGGCAAGGCAATTCAAGGAGACCTGGTGACAAACTTCATCACCGGAATTCTTGGAATCAACAAAGACAATCTTACATATTCAGCACTTTCAACGGTGTTCTATTCAATGATTGTGTTTGGACTTGTCATCTGCTTTATTTCAACACTTGTCGCAATCATCAAGAGCCATTACACATATGACGAAAAATCAGCAAAAGGTCCAATGCAATATATTTACACGGCTGGAAAAGCTGTTATCAACATGATTGCAGTGCCAATCATTGTTGTTTTGGGACTTTACATAAATGAAGCATTGTTGAATGCTCTTGATGCAATCACATCAACAAACTCCGGAACAATTGTGAACATGTATGGAAAGGAAAATGTTGATCAGTATTTGACGAAAACCAAAAGCAGAACCGGCGAAGAGACATATGTATTCTATGACACTTTTGGATTTGGAAGTGGAATATTATATGGCGCTGGCGCTGGCGGCAGCAATGGTGGATGGTCTGGCAATGAATGGCAACTAAACTTGATTTCATCCAGAAATGAAACATTCTCTGGATCCCTATTCAAAGTTGGCGGCTACAACGCCAATCGTGCAAGAAAGGGCCAGATTACGATTAGTTCAGATTATGCTGGTACGAAAAATTCGGGATTTAAACTTTTCCAAAATGCAAAAACAAATGATGAACTTGCAGACATGATTGACACAGCATTTTCTTGCAACTTGCACACAAAACAATGGTTTACATTGTATGGATGGGATGCTTTTTCCAGTGGTAAATATTTTACGAATTTCTTGGCAATAGGAACAAATGCTTTCTCAAAATTTAATATTGGGCTTGTATGGTTCTACTATGATTTGTGGCAATTCAACTTTATTGTTGGATTTGCAGGGTGCCTTGTATGTACAACAATCTTCATCAATATTATTCTTGGAATGATGACAAGATTATTTATGTGTATTGTTCTCTTCCTTGTTGCTCCACCACTCTTTGGACTTGCTCCATTGGATGGAGGAAAGGCGGGAACAAACTGGCGTACGGAATTCATGAAGCAAGTGCTCATGACGTATGGCGCCGTCGTCGGCATGAACTTGATGTTGATGATCCTGCCGTATATGAACTCAATTGATTTCTTTGGGTTTGGAATCGCTGATTATTTGGCAAGAACATTGCTCATTATTGTTGGCTTGATCACAATCAAAGCCGTCATTGCGACATTGTCTGGACTGATCGGTGCGGCTGACGCAAACAAGACCGGTGAAGGCATTTCGAAGGAAGTTGCCGGTGTTGCTGCAAAAGCAGGAAAGATGACTCTCGGTGCCGCAAAAGTTGGAACAAAAGCATTAGGAATGGTCGCAAGACCTGTTACTTCAGCACTTAAGAGAGCTGACGATGCATTTGCCGCAAGACATGGCGGAAGAAGTCTCGGTGCGGGAATTCGTGCTGGTGTTGGAGGAGTACAGACAGGTTTGCAATATGCTGGAGCCTTCATAAAAGGAGGAACAGCTGGAGCAAGAGAGTTGACAGCACAAAGAAACCTCAAAAACCTTGAAGGAGATAAGAAGGCTGCAGAATGGTTAAAAGCCAATGAAGGTAAGACCATGACCAATCAACAAATGATGGCTGGTTTGAGAGAGGCTGGTGTATCTCAAGCAACGATTTCGGCACTTGTTGCAGCAAAGCAAGCAACAGGAGGAGCCAGAGGTCCAATTAACAGAACGGCTATAAATACCCATATGAATACTCATAGTGGCAGTTCAACCTATGGTGCAAACATGACAAGAAGAGATAGAAGAGGTCGTGTAACACAAACGAGCGACAGAGATGTTTCAAGGGCAATAAATACTGCTCAACAGACAGTGAAAGATGCTCATGGCGCAACAGAGTCGACCTACTGGAGAGGCCTGACAAGAGGCGTTGGACACACATTCAGTGGTGCATTTGAATGGGCATCAGATGCCGTTACGGATGTTCGTGGAGACTTTGGTGATGTATTGTTCAACAAAGAGAAGAAGAAGATGAAGGCTGAAATTGCAAGACAAGAAGGCATGCTTGCAGCACAACAACAGATTGCTCAAAACACATCTGCTCAAGCTCAATCTGCTTCTGCATCCGCAGAGTCAGCAGCTGCAACAGCAAGCTCATCTGCTCAAGCTGCCGCTGAAGCTAAATATGAGAGATTGTACAAGGAATGGTTGCGAGATCATGGTGGTCATCCACCAAATGCTGCTGAACAAAGAGCTCTGCGAAGAAGAGCCGGCATTAGAAGATAACCTTTGGTTAAACAAAAGACTGCAAAGTTTGCAGTCTTTTTTATTGTGTGATTTGCAAAAAATAAAAACACGAACATGATTGTTCGTGCAGCATGTCTTTGGCGGTGATAGGTGGGCTCGAACCACTTGCTGTTTATATTTCACTTTGTTTCATATAAGGCGGCGGTTCTTCGCAATAAAAAAAGCTCTATTACAGAGCTAAACCAATTGGTGGTGATAGGTGGGCTCGAACCACCGACCTTATGGGTATGAACCATACGCTCTAGCCAGCTGAGCTACATCACCAAAACGTAACTGCATTATACAATAAACAGGTTTGTTTGTCAATTATTTTGACAAAAGAAACAAAATTGTTTTAAAATACATCAGTAAGGAGTTTTATTATGATTGAAGAACAAATCAAAAAAGCAAATTTGCAAGCAATGAAGGACAAAGATGTTGTTGCAAGATCGTTTTATAGTGTGCTATTGAACAAAATTTTGCTTGAAAAGATTGCAAAGGGAAACAGAGACCAAATGCTTCCAGATGCAGACCTTTCAAACATTCTGCAAAAAACAATCAAAGAATTGAACGAAGAAAAAGAAAACTATCAAAAAGTTGGGAATTTGGCAGAAGTTGAAGTGCTAAACAGACAAATTGAAATCGCAACAGGCTATTTGCCAAAGCAGCTTTCAGCAGATGAAATTAAAAAGATTATTCTTGGCCTTGATGACAAGAGCATTCCTGCTGTTATGAAACACTTCAAGGCAAATTACAATGGACAAGTTGATATGAGACTTGTTCAAGAGGTTTTGAGAAGTTTGTAATGAAAGTTTTTGCCATTAGTGATTTGCATTTGTCAGTAAACAACCCCAAGCCAATGGATATATTTGGGCCAACATGGGAAGGGTATTTGGACAAAATTTTTTCTGATTGGAGAGAAAAGGTAAGCGAAGATGATATTGTGTTGCTTGCCGGGGATTTTTCATGGGCAATGAAGCTTGAAGACACAAAAGAAGATTTTGATCTGTTAAAAAATTTGCCAGGGAAAAAGATTATTGTCAGAGGGAATCACGATTATTGGTGGAAAAGTATAAGTGCTGTTAGAAATGTTTTGCCTGAAAATTTCTATGCACTGCAAAATGATGCAATAAAATTTGGAGAATATATCTTCTGCGGAACAAGGCTGTGGAATTTGCCAACAGAAAGCAAAGGACAGACGGAAGAGGATGAAAAGATTTACAAAAGAGAGCTGATTCGTCTTGAAATGAGTTTACAAGCAGCACAAAAATTGCAAACAAATGGAGAAAAAATCATCTGCGAATTGCACTATCCTCCATATACTTTCAATGAAGAGAACAATGAGGTGACCGCCTTGATTGAAAAATATGGGGTTTACAAAGTGGTATATGGACATATTCATGCTTATTGCAAACAAAATTTGGAATTAGAAAAAAATGGTATAAAATATTACCTTACTTCTTGCGATATTATTGGTAATAGAATGGTTGAAATAGACTGATTTATATTGACAATTTTGGCAATAATATGTATAATTAAACCACTTGGAGAATTTTATAAATGAAAAGAATTACAAAGGTTTTATGTGGAATATTGGGGGCAGGCTTGCTTTTGACAGGCTGTGCTTCTGTTTCAAACATCAAAAACAACTATAATGAGGTTATTTACACTGGCACAGCTGCTGCAATGGTTGATAATTATCTTTACTATGCAAATGCAATTGCAGATGTAACAGACACAACCAAGTTTGCAGATGATGACGGATACAAGGCACAGGCAAAAATTTCGTATTTGGCAAGACTTAACACAGCTGTTTTGGATGCCACATCAAAAGATAACAGCCCAAAGAAAACGGAGGCTGTGACAAAAGAAGTTGTTGGACAAAGCACGGCGTTCAAATTTGTTTTGGGAAATTATGTTTACTACACGACACCAAAAACAGAAATGGTGAAAAATGATAGTGGAAAGTTGGAACAAGATTACAAGAGCTCAAAACTTTACAGAAGCAAACTCAATGGTGATGACAAGAAATGTTTGTACACAACATCCAGTGCGATTTCAAAGATTGAAGTTTTGAAATATGGTGGGAAATATTATGTTGTGATGCTTGAAGGTCAAAATCTTGTGAAAATTGATCTCAAAAACACCAAAGTTTCCAAAATTGCAGAAAATGTAACATCTGTGGCAATTCCAAGAACTTATGAAAGGAACAAAGAGCAAAGCTCACTCACATGGAACGGGAAAATCTACTACACATACACAAAGGATTCAAGCACAAAGGTATGTAAGGTTGCTATTGATGGGGCAGAAGGAACAGACATTTGGACAGGTTCACTCACATTTGTTGGCAGAGAAAGAGATCAACTTTTCTATACAATTGGAAGCACAACCTACAAGTTTGATGCAAATCAAGCACAAGCAAGCCCAATGGACAGCAATTCTTATCATTTCTATGATGCGGCAATTTCAGATGTTTATTTGATTGCGGAAAATAATGTTGAATATGGATATATTTTCACAGCAAACAGCATGACAACATACGTTGAAAACAATGCAAGCACGGGAAGCATCACTTTCACTGCTGATGATCAAACACTTTCAGCAAAGATCGTTGCTGTTGATGGCAGAAGAGTCTTTGTTTCAACAGAAACAGGAATTTATAAAACGGAAATTTCAACAGCATTTGATGGACACGACAACAGCATTTCAGCAGATTGCACACAACTTGCAGAAATGACAGCAATCAGCCAAACACTTTATGCTTATGACGGACAATATGTTTACTTCTATGCACAACTTCAAGATGTTGAAGATGACGAAAAGATAACAGATACTGATTCAAACTACTATTTGTATAGAACGAAAGTTGAACAGATGCAAACGACACCAGCTTATGAACTTTTGAGCTTGACACAAACAGCAAAAAGACATTAAAAAGAAGAGGTGAAAGCCTCTTTTTTTGATGCTAAAAAAATGTTTTATACTTTGAAAAAATCTTTCTTTCTCTTATTTTCATTGGAAAAACGTGAGATTAGATATATTTCGACAAAATTGTTTTGCTAACGACAAAAACACCAATTTTTCTCATTTGAAGATGCCACATAGTATGGTATCTTTTTATTGTTTTTGCAGAGACAAAAAAGGAGAAAAATATGGAAAAGATAATTGAAAAAAAGAGAAGCAAAATTTATATTGCTGATAATGCAGAGGATGAAAATTTGATAGACTATTTCAAAGCTAACGACAATTTTGAATTTGTTGGATCAAGTGTGGATGGCAGACAGGTCGTTGAAGATGTAGAAAAGCTCCAACCAGATGTTTTGGTGATGGAAGTGCTGCTTCAAAATCTTGATGGCTTTGCCGTGTTGGAAAGCTTAAAAAACATGAAAGACAAATGCCCAAAAGTGTTTTTTGTTTCAAATTTGTCTCATAGTGGATTTGTTACAAAAGCATTGCAATCTGGGGCGAGCTATTTTATGGTGAAGCCGGTTTCACCAGAGAATCTGGAAAACAGAATCAATGAGGTGTTGAACAATGGCATCAAGAGAGAAGGAAATAGAGAGCTTGATGAGAAAATTTCAAACATTTTTATCAGCATTGGAATCCCTGCACATATCAAGGGTTATCAGTTTTTGAGAGAAGCTGTCAAACTTGCTGTTGAGGAGCCAGAGATTATTGGTTCAATCACAAAGAGGCTTTATCCAACAATTGCGGAAAGATTCGAAACAAGTTCAAGCAAGGTTGAAAGGGGGATGAGACACGCGATTGAAGTCGCTTGGAATAGAGGTAAAATAGAAAATATAAACAATATATTTGGTCTGAAAATATATAATAGAAATGAAAAACCAACAAACGGAGAATTGATTGCCTTGATTGCAGACAAAATGATAATTGATTACTAATTTTTGACAACGTAAGCTGTAAAAATACAAAATTTTATGAAAAAAATTCATTTTGGGTATTGATTTTGGGTGGTTGCCGTGTTATAATAAGGCTACTATGGGAGGTTTATATGTCTAAACTATTTTCAAAAGTTTTAGCAATTTGCGCTTTGGTTGTAACAATTCCATTGCTTATTATTGGAACATCACTCACTTGTTATTATTCAATCAATGCAAGCATTGCCGTTGATGTTTTTGTAAACAGAGCATCAGTTTCAGAAAATGCTTATGCAAAGGTAAACGGAAAGACAACAGGATTTGAAATCACAAAAAGCCATTTGGAAACAACAACACTGACAGCAACAGCAAATGGATACAACTTTGAAGGTTGGTTCAATGGAACATTAGAAACATATAGTGAAGCTCTTGCAGAGGTTGCAGGAGACACAGAACAAATTGATTTCATCAGCAAAGAAAATGCTGTTGAGCTCAAAATGGCAGATATTGACAACGTTTTGGCAGTGTTCAGCATCAAAGAATATGACGTGACATATTCATATAAAAGAAACCCAAGCGATGATCAACCTATCACAGACGTGCCAACTGGTGGACAGAGTCATTATTACTTTGGAGACAATCTTCCACCAAGATTGACAACAGAAGAAATTAGCCACACATTTATTGGTTGGACACTTCTTGATGAAAACAACGCACCTATTGATGAAACGAAGACATATAATCGTGCAGAATTTGACACAGAAGCTCCATACAAATTGGGAGCAATCTGGGCACCTAATCCAAAATATGTTGTAACATACACATTTGGTGATTTGTGTGTTCATGACGATGTTGAAGTTCAACAATATGAAGGATATGAAGTTGCACTTGACGATGCAAGCACCTACAATGAATATGTTGACCTCGCAGCAGGAGAAAGACTTGCATGGGTTCTTGAAGGAACAAACACAGAAGTAACATCTGTGAACGAAGCAGCAACAGTTGTTCTCACAAAAGTTAATGTGACATACAGAGCAACATTGACAGAAGCAAATGCAGAAGAAATGTCATACAACAATGCAAAGACAATTGAATTTACAAAAGCAAACACAACAGCTCTTGCAGCAATGCTCACAGCAGGAAACTACACAACAAAGTATAGCTTCTGGAAATTTGAAGGTGTGACATTTGCTGGAACAAAATATACAGATGCAACAGAACTTGCAAATGCAATTATTGCAACATCAGCACACACAAGCACAACAGCAGCAGTTTCAGCAGAAGTTGTAAAATACTTCACAAGTGTAAACGTTGCAGATGTAAGATACAAAGTTTATATTGATGCAGGGGACGGAACACTTATGGAAGATCCTACATCACATGTTTACTATGGTGTAAACCAAGAAGTTCCAGTGGCATACCTCAACTTTGACGAAACATCAACAACTTTGGCTCATGACTGGATTTATAAAGATGTGACAACATTGTATACTGATGCAGCAAACAACACAGAAGCAACATTGATTGGAATTGTTGTAGATACAAACCACACAATTGAAATAACAGCAAATATGACAATCAATGATGTGATTGAAGCATTGTATGATGGTGGGAATGTTTCTGCAACATTCAACATCAACACATTGGTAGTTGCATTTCTTTAATAAATAAAATAAAAAACTTTCAAAAAAAGTTGACACAATCTCTCTGAATATGATATATTTAGAGAGCATTGAGGAAGTTTAGCTCAGCTGGGAGAGCATCCGCCCTACAAGCGGAGGGTCATAGGTTCGATCCCTATAACTTCCACCAGAAATATAAAACACCACGGAAGTGGTGTTTTTTGTTGTGAAAATTTTGCTGTTTGTGATATATTTATTTTGAACAAAAGAGGATTCGGCAAACTAATGAAAAAGATAATAAGCATAATTATTTCAATAGTGATTCTTGTTGGCGGCGGAATAGGTCTCTATTTTGGCGTGTTGCGTGATGATAGCCCCAATTTGGAAGTGTCAGTTTCAAATCTTACACTCAACTTAAACGAGACCAAAGAACTTATTTATTCATGCAGCATCAAAGAGGCTGTGATTTCTTTTGAAATTGCAGATGAAACAATTGCAAGCGTGGAATTTGCTGATGGTGTGGCGAATGTAACAGCACACAAAGTTGGCAACACGACGATTACGATTCGTGCAAACTACAAATCGTTCAGAAACAGCGGCACTGCAAGAATTTTTGTTGTTGAAGATGACAATGGTGGAGATGGAGAAAACACAGATGCACTAACATTTCCAACCTTGTATCATATGACATTCAATGAAAGCGTGTTTACAGCCAATGTTGGAGAGGTCGCAAGATTTTCAATAACAGCCAATTTTGATATCAATCAAATCAATGCAATCACAATCAGTCCAGAAGTTTTTGAAGTTCAAGCAATACCAAATTTGTCAAACACATATCAGTTCACATGTGACACGGCTGGATCATATACCATGACAATTCGGGTAAATTCAAACAAAGTTTTCACATACACATTGATTGTTGAATAGAAGGAGAGAAACAAATCTCTTCTTTTTTTAACACTACTGCAAACACCCGGAATAGTTGTTCCCATAAGCCCCAAAAACATCGAAAAAATCTTCAAAAAAGTGAAAAATTTTTCAAAAAAATGTTGACATTGCCAAAATGAATATAGTAAAATAACAGCGTCGCACACGAAAAAGTGTCGCGGCGAGATCCATGAAAATTAAATAGAGAGAATCAAAACAACAAACTTTACAAAAGTTATACGAACAAAAGTCAATGTTTAGTTATCGAGTTTCAGGAAAGAAAAAAAAGCGCAAGTGTAAGC
>Ga0310786_10001130_pt1 | contig 42874 bp, 39 predicted proteins | sample AusTroGonzalo_MG_FD_203881 | JGI IMG/M metagenome (GOLD analysis project Ga0310786, IMG submission 203881) | Bovine rumen microbial communities from tropical cattle in Woodstock, Queensland, Australia - Gonzalo_03 (v2) (version 2) | ecosystem: Host-associated > Mammals > Digestive system >...
TGATGAACCGCAAGGAACTGCAGGCCCGCAACGAAGTAAAGTGGGAGACCTACGTCAAGACCGTTCAGATTGAGGCACGCGTACTGGGCGACCTCGCCATGAACCATATCATTCCCGTTTCCACCCACTACCAGAGCAAGCTCATCAAGAACGTGCAGGGCATGAAGGACGTCTTCCCCGTCGAGAAGGCAGAACGTCTCTCTGCCCGTAACATGAAGCTGATTGAGGAAATTGCCGAGCGTACGGAGAAGATTGAACGGTTGGCCGAGGAGCTCACCGATGCCCGTCGCATAGCCAACCGCATACAGGACATCCACCAGCGTGCCATCTCCTATCACGACACCGTATGTCCTCACATGGAGGCCATCCGTCAGGAAATCGACAAACTGGAACTGATTGTTGAAGACGGTCTCTGGACGCTGCCGAAGTACCGCGAACTGCTGTTCATCCGCTAAGGCCTGACGTCGAGCAGATCCGCAGGATGCGAAATAAAGGTCGTGGCACCATGGGCTTCAAGGAACGTGCGGTCACGAAATCCCCACAGCACGCTGATGCAGGGAAGCCCTGCATGGCGTGCTGTTTGTATATCCACGTCGCTATCGCCCACATAGACAGCATCCTCAGGCCCTACGCCCAACTGGCGTAACGCCTGGAAGACGGTGTCAGGGGCAGGTTTCTTGCGGATGCCCGCTGCCTCATGCTCACCAATGGCCACCTCGACATCAGGAAAGAAGTGGGCAATCAGCTCCTGAGTGGCAGCCATCATCTTGTTGCTGACAACAGCCAAACGACAGCCCCTGCACTTCAGTTCGTGCAGCAATTCGCTGACGCCCTCGTACGGTTTGGTGGTATCCAGGGAGTGCTGCATGTAGTACTGACGGAAGGTGGCAAAGACGGCCTCAAACTGAGCATCGTCCGTACCTTCAGGCACCGACCGTTGCATCAGCAGACGCACTCCGTTGCCAACAAACCTTCGGACATCATCAATCGTATGTTCAGGCATGTTGTGCTGACGTAGCACATGATTGACGCTGTCGGCCAGGTCCTGCAAGGTGTCCAGCAGCGTCCCGTCGAGGTCGAAGATATATGTAGAATACAGCCTACCCATCGGTTCCTAATCTTCCAGACATCCGATAATCTCCTGTACGGAGTGGCAGCCATGCTGGTCGAGCCAATCGCTGATGCCGTCGCGCACCTTCATCGTGACAGCAGGGTCAATGAAGTTGGCGGTTCCTATCTCGATGGCCGTAGCGCCTGCCATGAGGAACTCGATAGCATCGCGAGCATTCATGATGCCGCCCAAGCCCACCACAGGAATCTTGACGGCACGGGCCACCTGCCACACCATGCGCAGCGCTACGGGCTTCACGGCAGGGCCGGAGAGTCCGCCTGTGTTGATGCTCAGCACCGTACGGCGCTTCTCGATGTCGATGGCCATACCCATGAGCGTGTTGATGAGCGACACGGAGTCGGCTCCCTCTGCCTCGCAGGCTCTGGCAATATCACAGATATTCGTCACATTGGGCGACAACTTGACAATCAGCGTCTTGTGGTAGGCCTTGCGCACCGCCCGTACCACACTCTCGGCTCCAGCACAGGTAACGCCGAAGGCCATACCACCGTCCTTCACGTTGGGGCACGAGATGTTGAGCTCGATGGCGGGAATGCGGTCGAGCGCGTCGATGCGTGCAGCACACTCCGCATAGTCGTCAGGCGACGAGCCGCTGACGTTGACAATCATATTGGTATCGATATCCTTGATCTGCGGATAGATGTGTTCGCAGAAATAATCCACACCCTTGTTCTGCAGGCCCACGCAGTTGAGCATGCCACTCGGCGTCTCGGCCATACGCGGATAGTCATTGCCCTCGCGCGGATGGAGCGTGGTTCCCTTGACGATGATGCCACCCAGCTGATCCAGGGGCACGAAATCCTGAAACTCAAGGCCGTAGCCGAACGTGCCTGAGGCCGTCATCACGGGGGTTTTCAGTCGCAGATTGCCTATATTTACTTGTAAGTTCACCATAATAATCTATTAACATTAAACACCGGCCCTTCCTTGCAGACACAGAGGTTACCCTCGGTCGTCTTCTCCACACAGCAGAGGCACGCCCCCACTCCACAGGCCATCATATTCTCCAGCGATACCTCGCAGCTGACGCCAGCCTTCCGGGAAAACCCTGCCACAGCTTTCATCATGGGCGTGGGGCCGCAGGTATAGATGTGGCCGAACGTCTCTTGCTGAAGGATGGAGTGGTTGGTCACGAAGCCCCGCTCACCCTCCGAGCCGTCCTCGGTAGTCACCAGTACACGGCCGTACTTGCGGAACTCGTCGAGCATCAGCAGGTCCTTCGCACTACGGGCACCCAACAGGAACGTCGGCTCGATGCCCTGTGCTTTCAACTCGGCGCCAAGATAGAGCAACGGGGCAACGCCTACACCGCCACCGACAAGAAGGGGGTGGAGGTCGGAGGCCTGGCTCCATCCGTTACCCAACGGCAGCACACAGTTCAGCGTCGTGCCCTCCTTCAGCGCAGCCAGCCGACGTGTGCCGTCGCCTACAGCAGCCACCAGGAGCCACAGCTCGTTCTGCTCACGATCAACAAAATTGATGGAAATGGGACGACGCAGGAAAGTGGTAGGCGAATCATCTACACGCACCTCTACAAACTGTCCTGGTCGCATCTCCGGCAGCGGTTTGTCGTCCGTCAGCCGAATCAATACATAGCGCTCATGCACATGCTCCACGCTACGTACCGTTAAGTCTAAGATATATTTCTTCATTGTTCCTATTCTTATAATCTTTTCATTCTTTCACCATTTCCAATAGCCCCTGACAGCCCTCTAAGACGTCACGCCATGTGGCCTCAAAGTCACCCGTGTACCACGGGTCGGCCACCTCGCCTGGACGCTGCGTATAGTCCATCAGCATACGGATCTTGCCTTCAGGGTCGCCCCCACACATTCGCGTCATGTTACGGATGTTCCACTCGTCCATGCCTATCAGCAGGTCAAAGCGGTCGTAGTCACGCCGAGTCAGCTGCCGCGCTGTCTTGCCCTTGCACGAAATGCCGTGCTCAGCCAACTTGCGCTTCGCAGGGGGATAGACCTCGTTGCCCAGCTCCTCCGTGGAGGTGGCTGCCGACTCGATGTAATACTCATCCTCGCGACCGGCCTTCTTCACAAGATCCTTCATCACGAACTCCGCCATCGGGCTGCGGCAGATATTCCCGTGACAGACAAACAGGATTCTTATCATCGTCTTTCTACGCTCTATATTGTTAACGGATTACCACCCTAGTGGCAACACGATATTATCCACACCATGTGCTTCCTCGAACAAAAGTGCTATCTCCTCGTTTCTGAAGCCAGCTATGCCACAGCCGATACGGGTCACAAGAAACGTCAGTTCCTGATGGGCTTTCGCAAACTCAATGAACTCATCCACGTAGGGTTTGATGGTCTCTACACCGCCCTGCATCGTGGGAATGCCATAACTCTGTCCCTGCAGGCCAACGCCCTGTCCCATAATGGCACCAAACTTGCGGTAGGCTGTCCATGCTGCGCCACCACCGTGCATACCTTGCAGATTACTGCCAAACACGAAAATCTCATTCGGCTGGAGCTCTGTAATCCGCTCGGGGGTTGTTCTCTTCTGTTCCATATTATTATATGATGTATGATGAATGTGTCTCAAAAACGGCAGAGGCTGCAGATACGCTCCAGCCAACGACGGTCAGTATCATCGAAGGTAGATAGTTCACGGCTGTCGATGTCGAGGACGGCCGCCACATCACCTTGGGAATTAAATACGGGCACCACAATCTCTGAGCGCGACAGGCTGCTACAGGCAATGTGACCAGGGAACGCTTCTACGTCAGGCACCACAACGGATTCCCTGCGCTGCCAAGCAGTACCGCAGACACCTTTTCCGTAGCCGATGTGCATGCATGCCACAGGACCTTGGAACGGACCTAAGCGCAACTCGTCCTCTGCCACCCGATAGAAGCCTGTCCATAAGAAACCCATCTCCGTATGTATGGCAGCTGCTATATTCGCCATCACGCTGACAACATCCGTCTCACCTTCCACGAGGGCACATATCTGCTCCATCAGCAAACGGTACTTCTCATCCTTGGGAGTCAGGAAGAAACGCTGGAACTCGCTCTCGAAGTTAGGAGTAAGGATGTCCTGACCGATGGCCGCACGTATCTCGTCAAGCGTCCAGAAACGCCCGCCGTCAAGCTCTTCTGCCGAAGGACACACAGGACCATCGTAGGTGGTACGGTTGACATAGACAAGTTCGCGCTCACGACGGCTGTCAAAGACGTATTGCCCTACCCTTACGGGTTGGAAGTCGCTGATACCCAGTTCTTCGCGCACCTCACGGACGAGTGCCTGCTCAGGAGTCTCGCCATAGTCCATGTGGCCGCCTACGCTGGTGTCCCACTTGCCCGGCTGAATGTCCTTCCACTCCGGACGCTTCTGCAGATATACCTCGCCCTTAGAATTAAACACATGCAGATGAACCACAGGATGCAGCAACCGCGAACCGTTGTGACACTCGCCACGGGTAGCGGAGCCTACGACCTGCCCTGATTCATCGACAATGGGGAATCGCTCTTGACTGTTGTCTTGCATGATAGAAAAACAAAAAAAGAAAATATTGGATGCAAAGGTAGTGAAAAATTCATTTTTTTTACTATCTTTGTGCCGAAAAATAAGATGACTATGCAGAAAACCGTACTGATAACAGGGGCCACGAGCGGAATAGGACTCGGATGCGCCCGCAAATTCGCTGAAAACGGCGACCGTCTGATCCTAACAGCCCGCAACCAGCAACGACTGGAGGAAATCCGTGACGAACTGAAGGCGAAGGGCACGGAAGTGCTCATTCTGGCCTTCGACGTGAGAGACCGTGAGGCGGCAACAAAGGCCGTCAACAGCCTGCCTGCCGACTGGCAGGACATCGACGTGCTGGTCAACAATGCAGGGTTGGCCCTGGGCTTGGAACAGGAATACAAGGGTGACCTCGACGACTGGGAAACGATGATCGACACGAACGTCAAGGGCCTGCTTCTCATGACGCGACTCATCGTGCCACGCATGGTGGAGAGAAACAGCGGACATGTTATCAACATCGGTTCTGTGGCTGGCGACGCTGCCTACGCCGGCGGTAATGTGTATTGTGCCACGAAAGCCGCTGTAAAGGCGCTGAGCGACGGCCTGCGCATCGATGTGGCCGATACGGCCGTACGCGTAACCAATCTGAAGCCAGGACTGGTGGAGACGAACTTCAGCAATGTTCGCTTCCGCGGTGATACGGAGCGAGCAGCCAAGCTGTACCAGGGCATTGAGCCGCTGACAGGCGACGACATTGCCGACGTGGCCGTCTATGCCGCCAATGCGCCCAAACACGTCCAGATAGCCGAAGTGCTCATCCTGGCAACCCACCAAGCCAGCGGTAGCGTCATCGTCAGGAAATAATTTATAAACAGATTTTACAAATGAAAACCAAACATATACAATACGAAACTCAAGGCACGTGCTCTAAACTGATAGACGTGACGGCCGACGAGAACAACATTATTCAGCAGGTATTCTTCTTAGGAGGCTGTAACGGCAACCTTCAAGGTGTCAGCCAGCTGGTACGCGGACAGCATATCGACGACGTCATACGCAAGATTGACGGCATCCGATGCGGCACGAAGAGCACTTCATGCCCCGACCAGCTGTGCCGAGCACTGGAAAAACTGAAAAATACGCCTGCAGAATAACAAAAAGGCTACCTATTATTATTAAGACTTAGATTTGGAAGGCGAAAAGCTCTCCCAAGTCTGGTCATCATAGTACACGCGAATCTCAGTCACCTTGCGTTGGGGCTTCTCTGGGGTTGGCGTGTAAGACGCGTTTGTTTCGTTTCGAACATATTTAGGATTCGGCTGGTAATGGGGAGCAACAGGAATCTGTTGTGGGGTGGGAGTGGCAAAATCGGCAAACGGCAACTCACCAGCCTGACTCATGTTGAGCTCATCCGACGGACCATCGGACTGAGGAGCATCATTCACATACATGGAACCGACACCTAACAGTAACCAGTCGGTGCTGATACTCGGAATATTTTTTTTGATGAGTTCAACAACGTTGAGAGAGGGGCGGGTACGATCATTGAAAATATTACTCAAGGTCGCAGCACCAATTTGTGTCTTGTCGGCGAACTCCTGTTGAGTCATGTGAAGACTCTCCATAACCTGTCTGATTCTATCTTTCATACTGTTTAAGTCTGATTTTGGGGTATAAGACCCGTTTTTCGTTTGACTTTACAAAGGTAAAATAAAATTTTGAATTCACCAACAAATATAAAAAGAATTTTAATTGATAAAGTTTATATTTATGATTTTATAATTGTAAAATATAAATTAACAAAGGGCAAAAAGAGTAGTACAATATCATAAATGTAAATTTATGTTCATAAACGGTAATCACAGTTTTCTTGAAGGATTTGGTGTAATATAGTGGTTGTCCGTGAGGTATATACACGCAGCAATATACATAGGTGGCACAATATGCATCGTTTGGCCTTTGCAAGTATCCTCAACATATAGCAATTTATCACGCAAAACGTGTATTTTGCTGATTTTTAGCATTTTATACTACAAAACTATCATTGAATAAATATCAATTGATAAATTTAAAAACAAATATTTATGTTTGTATTTATATATCAACATTCATATATTGCGGTAACAAGATATAAATTTACATTATTAATTCATGAAAAGCGCTTTATGTTTTACGTTTCTATATTTTAAAATTCAAGAAACATAAATGCTAAAAATTGTGAAACATGAATTTTAGAGAGAGAAAAATGCGAAAAAACCGATTCCTTGAAGAATTCTGAACGAGCGGCGGAAATTTTGAAAATACGCGAATTTTGAGGGCATTTTTTAGAGCAAAAACCCCGATATACAAAGGCTAAAACCCTGATTTTTTTTGTCCAGAAAAATGAACAAAATAGAATTTTTTAGGGTAAAAAAGGAGTAAAAAACAAAAAATGCAGACTTTTTCTGCATTCTGGAACGACGAAAAAGGGGTGAAAAACGAGCTCAAAAATTAATGAAGGATGAAAAATAAGAGCTCTTTCATCAATTCTCCTGGAGGAGTATTCGGATTGTCCAGTCCCTTACTCTTGGCATCAATCTCACGAATCTTGCCGATAATCTGCATCGTCTTCATGCCGGTATAGTTTCTCATGCCGGTCATATATTGCTGTACACCCCACGAACTTTTGAGGTCAAGAAATTTTGCAACCTCATTCGGGTCGTTTCGTTTCGGACAATAAAATGCAATCATCAAATCTTGGAAATAACTGAAGAGCAATGGCAGGAAAGCATAGATGCTACCCGCCTTCGGATTTTTGTCGAAGTAGTCGATAATCTGGTTGGCTTTATAAATATTTCGACTGACAATCGCATCACGCAGTTCGTAGGCGTTGAAGTCCTTGCTCACTCCAATCTGGTCCTCGACCACCTGTGGCGTCACTCTCCTATCGTTTTCTGGCAGCGAAATACAGATTTTGTCCAGTTCACTGGCCAAACGACTGAGGTCTGCACCAATACTGTCGGCTATGATCTGGGTTGATTTCGGGTCAATTCCTACCTCTTTTTGGCGCAGATAGGTCTCGATGAATGCTGGAAGGTCACGATCTTTGAGCTTGTTGCTCTCAAAAAGCACGGCCGCCTTTTCAATCATTCCAGTTAGTTTCTTTCGCTTGTCCAGAGAGCCGTTCTTATGGCAGAAAACCAGCAAGGTAGATGGCATAGGTTTCTGTAAATACGGCTCCAAAGCGTCCATATTACGGATATTCTGCGCCTCCTTGACGATGACAACCTGGCGCTCGGCCATCATGGGATAACGCTTGGCGGCATCAACCACCTGCGCAGCCGTCACGTCAGAGCCGAAGAAAATGGTCTGATTGAAGTCCCGCTCCTCTGGCAGCAGTACATTCTCGGCAATCCAGTCGCTTATTTTATCGATATAATAAGCCTCCTTACCCATCAGATAATAGATGGGCGCGAATTTGCGTGCTTCCAGATCGCGCATCAAAGAGACATATGTTACTGCCATAATTGGGGACAAAGTTACGAAAAAGAATTGAGATTTAAAAATTAAGATTTGAGTTTTTTTTCGTACCTTTGCAACATGACAACACTGAACCTGCCATCGTACGACGTTAAACTACGCGGAACGCGCGAGAAGCCTGAGATATTCGACTTCCTGCGTAGGCGCTTTGTGGCGCTGACGCCTGAGGAATGGGTACGCCAGCACTTCACGCACTTCCTGGTGGAACAAAAGGGCTATCCACAGGCTTTATTGGGCAACGAGATAGAGTTACGCATCGGCGAGAAACGGCTGCGCTGCGACTCCATATTATATAATAAGGAGATGGCGCCGCGCATGATCCTGGAGTACAAGGCGCCATCGGTCTCTATTAACCAGAAAGTCTTTCAACAAATATCCACGTACAACCTTCTGTTGCACGTGGATTATCTGGTAGTCAGCAACGGCTTACAGCACTATTGCTGTCGTATGGATTACGAGCGTCATCAGTATGACTTTCTGCCGGAGATTCCGGACTATCAAGTCATCTGTGACAAGTAATCACTTCACTTCCTCTATGATCTTACCGCCTTCTTCGATGGCCTGCATATTCAGGGGAATCAGGCTGTGGTGACGCTCAGGAAGCGTCTTCTTCAAGGCCTTTTCCACACCATTTGTGCTCACTACAGGAGCAATCTTCAGCAGTCCACCCAGCACGATCATGTTGAAGACCTTGCTGTTCTTTAGCTCAGCGGCCTTGTCCATCGCGTCAATGCGATAGACGGTGATGTCCTTACGTGTCGGCGGGTTGATGATGCCAAAGCCGTCGTAGATAAGGATGCCACCAGGCTTGATTTTCGGCTCAAACTTCTCGAGCGAAGGCTGGTTGAGCACAATGGCAATATCGTATTTGCTCAGGATAGGCGAAGAGATGCGCTCATCGCTCACAATCACCGTCACATTGGCCGTACCGCCACGCTGCTCAGGTCCGTATGCAGGCATCCAAGTCACCTCTTTGTCCTCCATCAGTCCTGAATAGGCCAGAATCTTACCCATCGAGAGCACTCCCTGACCTCCGAAACCTGAAATTATTATCTCTTTCTTCATCGTTTTATTTCACTATTTTACTATTTCACCATTTCACAATTATCGAATCGTAAATTGTCAAATTGTCAAATCGTAGTGTCCTTGAGGTCTCCTTTGGGATAGAAGGGGAACATATTCTCCTTCATCCATTCATTGGCCTTGGCGGGTGAAAGTTTCCAGCCGCTGTTACACGTTGAGACGAACTCCACGAGGCTTGAGCCCTTGCCAGCCATCGAAGCCTCGAAAGCCTTGCGCAGGGCCTTCTTGGCCTTGTTGATGGAACCTACGCTCTCCACGCTCTGACGAGTGACGTAGCAGGTACCCTCCAGCTGTGCAGCGATATCAGCCATCTTCAGGGGATAGCCATGAATCTCAGGATCACGGCCGTAAGGACAGGTAGAGGTCTTCTGACCAATCAGCGTCGTGGGAGCCATCTGTCCGCCCGTCATACCATAGATGGCATTGTTGACGAAGATGATGACGATGTTCTCGCCACGGTTCAGGGCGTGAATGGTCTCACAGGTACCGATACAAGCCAGGTCACCATCACCCTGATAGGTGAACACCAGACGGTCGGGCCAGCAGCGCTTGATACCCGTAGCCAGTGCGGGAGCACGTCCGTGGGCAGCCTCCTGCCAGTCAATATCTATATAGTTGTACGCGAAGACGGCACAGCCTACAGGCGAAACACCTACGGCCTTGTCTTCCATTCCCATTTCCTCAATGACCTCGGCAATGAGCTTATGCACCACACCGTGACTACAGCCAGGGCAGTAGTGCATGTTATTGTCGTTCATGAGCGTCGGCTTCTTGCAGACGATATTCTCGGGTTGAACAATCTGATTTCTATCCATAGCTTACATTACCTTTTTAAGTGCATTAACGATTTCTTCAGGATCGGGCACGATACCACCCAGACGACCGAACTGCTCAACGGGCACGGCACCGTTCACGGCGAGACGAACGTCCTGTACCATCTGGCCGGCATTGATCTCAGCCACGAGGATACCCTTCACCTTCTTCGACAACTCAGCAATCTGCTTCGTGGGGAACGGGAACAGCGTGATGGGACGGAACAAGCCGACCTTGATACCCTGCTCACGGGCAATCTCCACAGACTTCTCAGCGATGCGGGCAGCAGAGCCGAAGGCTACGATAGCGTACTCGGCATCGTCCATCAGCTGCTCCTCATAGCGCACCTCATTCTCCTGAATCTTAGCATATTTCTCCTGCAGGGCAATGTTGCGCTGCTCCATGATCTCAGGCTTCAGCTCGAGCGAAGTGATGACCACACGCTCACGGTTCTTGGGCTTACCTGTAGAGGCCCAAGGGCACTGCTTGATGACCTCCTCGTCCGTACGACGGGGCTTAAACGGCGGCAGTACCACCTTCTCCATCATCTGACCGATGACACCGTCAGAGAGAATCATCGCAGGGTTACGATAGTTGAAGGCCAACTCAAAAGCGAGGTCCACGAAATCGGCCATCTCCTGAACAGACGACGGAGCCAATACGATGACCTTATAGTCGCCGTTACCACCGCCACGCGTAGCCTGGAAATAGTCACCCTGTGAAGGCTGGATGGTTCCCAGACCAGGGCCGCCACGCTGCACATTCACAAACACGCCAGGTACCTCAGCACCAGCCATGTAGGTGATACCTTCCTGCATCAGGGCGATACCAGGTGACGAACTGGAGGTCATAGCACGCTTGCCGGCACCGGCAGCGCCATAGACCATGTAGATAGATGCCAGCTCACTCTCAGCCTGCACCACCTGCATACCAGTGGTTTCCCAGGGCTTCAGTTCAGCCAGCGTCTCAATCACTTCACTCTGCGGAGTAATAGGATAGCCGAAATAGCCGTCGCATCCGCAACGAATAGCAGCATGGGCGATAGCCTCATTGCCTTTCATCAATACAACTTCTCTTTCTTCTGCCATAGCTTACTCCTCCATTTTTTTACGATACACGGTGATACACCCGTCAGGGCAGACGATGCCACACGAAGCACAGCCCACGCAGGCCTCTTCGTTGACAGCCTCCACGTAGGGGTAGCCGTGCAGATTCACTTTGTTGGCCAGGGCGATAACCTTCTGGGGGCAGGCGATGTTGCAAAGCTGACATCCCTTACACCTTTCAGTATCCACCACAATGGCGCCTTTCATTTTAGCCATAATTATTTAGTTTTATGCGTATATCCTTAAAATTGCCTGCAAAGGTACAAAGAAGTAGGCGAAAACACAAATTTTATCTGTACTTTTCCTAACCAGCGTACCTTACATTGTTTTTTCTTATTTCCGGACCACCTTCTGATTGTCCTGAATAACTATGCCACGAGTCTGACCTGTTGCAAGCGTACCATCAACGCTGTAAGCACGGGACGACGAGCGAGACGGAGCCACAGTAACATGCTGTGTACCTGACAATCCCATTTTCTCCGCAAATTCAGCCTTGGCCCTCTCCATCTGCTCTCGGAACTCTTCACTCGTCTGCAGGCGGGAATAGGCAATGCTGCCTGCTATGCGGCCAGCATCCACGTCACTCTGCCAGTGAGCGCCGACAATGACGCGGCTCTCACCATACTCCAGACCACAAGAGTAGATGGCCTCAGCATTATCGGGGTTAATCTCAGCCAGAATCAAGGCACACACCCAGCTGCGGTTGGTATGTCCAGAAGGATAAGAACCGTTTTTCTTCAAAGAAGCGGCGTTCTCCTCCTCTCCGTCAGTCAACAGTTGTTCATTGAGCCGGTCGAAGGGGCGACGGCGACCATAATACGACTTTACATCGTCACAAATCTTGTCGGCCGTCTGGAGGGCCTTACTCAGAAGCCTGCACAGTTGGGGTGTATTCCTTACAGAGATGGTCATACCGAAGGGGCCGCTGAACTCATTATACATTGTTTCAAGCGTCCAAGTGGCCTGACGGCGGGCTGTGGCAGCACGTCCTGCGTCTTCACGCTGTTGCTTGCCCCAGTAGTAACGCATTATGTCGTGAGCCATCTCCTCACTTGTATCCTCAGGCGGTGTTGGCAGGATGCTGATGAGATTAGGCAACTGATTCGGCGTAAAATAATATTGGCTTTCATGCTGTGCCTTGACGCTGACCTGCATGCCCAAGGCCAGAAACACGACGACAAAGAACTTTTTACTCATCATATTTCGATTTATATTATGGATTATACATATCTTTACAGTAGAAAGCCATGATGTCGTCGAGCATCTGCTTCGCCTCCACAGCGGGGCTATCAGGGTCGAGCTCTATCGCCTTGATGTAGCAGTTGATGGCCTCGTGCCACAGGCTCTGCTTTCTGTATGCATTGCCCTGCTCGTACCACTCCTGCGCGGTAGCAGGCTCTAAACTCTCAACACTCACGCTCAACTCTAAACTCTCAACTCTAAACTATTTGTAGTATTCCTTCTTTCCTGCCGCCAGCGTATTCTTCATCAGCGAGCAAATGGTCATGGGCCCTACTCCGCCAGGTACTGGCGTGATATAGGAGCACTTCGGAGCCACCTCGTCGAACTTCACGTCACCGTTCAGGCGGAAGCCGCTCTTACGGGTGGCATCGGGCACACGCGTCGTACCCACGTCAACGATGACGGCCCCTTCCTTCACCATGTCGGCCGTCACGAAGTCAGGCCGTCCGATGGCGGCGATGATGATGTCGGCCTTCTGGCACTCCTCCTTCAGCGTCTTCGAGCGACTGTGACAGACGGTCACCGTAGCGTCGCCGTACTGCTTCTGCATCATCAGCTGCGCCATAGGCTTGCCAACGATGTTCGAACGTCCCAGGATGACACACTTCTTGCCACTCGTCTCGATATTGTAACGCTTCAGCAGCGTGATAATGCCCAGCGGTGTGGCAGAGATGAAACACGGCAGGCCGATGGCCATGCGTCCCACATTGATGGGATGGAAGCCGTCCACGTCCTTACGGTAGTCGATGGCCTCAATGATTTTCTGCTCATCGATGTGCTTCGGCAGCGGCAGCTGCACGATGAAGCCATCCACGTCACCATTGCGGTTCAGACGGTCCACACAAGCCAGCAGCTCCTCCTCCGTCACGTCATCCTCGTAGCGGATGAGCGTCGATTTGAAGCCGCACTGCTCGCAGGCCAGCACCTTGTTCTTCACATAGGTCTCCGAACCACCGTCGTGACCCACCAGCACGGCAGCCAGATGGGGTTGCTTGCCTCCCTGCGCCATGATGTTCTTCACCTCTTCGGCAATCTCGGCCTTGATGGCCGTTGCCGTAGCCTTTCCGTCAATCAGTGTCATCTCTTTATACCTTTCATATTTTGCATGGCAGCAGCCATCTGCGCCATCTTCGACTTGTCTGCACCAGCCACCATACGCATCATCTTGCGCGTCTGGTCAAACTGCTTCATCAGGCGGTTCACCTCCTCAATCTTCGTGCCCGAGCCCTTGGCAATGCGCAGCTTACGGCTCTGGTTAATGATGTCGGGGTTCTCGCGCTCCTTCGGCGTCATCGAGTTGATGATGGCCTCAATGCCCTTGAAGGCGTTATCGTCAATGTCAACGTCCTTCAGGGCCTTGTCCATGCCGGGTATCATCGCTGCCAGATCCTTGATGTTACCCATCTTCTTGATCTGCTGTATCTGACCCATGAAGTCGTTGAAGTCAAACTTGTTCTTGCGGATTTTCTTCTCCAGGCGCTTCGCCTCTTCCTCGTCGAACTGCTGCTGGGCACGCTCCACCAGGCTCACAATGTCACCCATGCCGAGAATACGGTCGGCCATGCGCTCCGGATGGAACACGTCGATGGCCTCCATCTTCTCACCCGTTCCCACGAACTTGATAGGCTTCGTAACGACAGTACGGATGGAGAGGGCAGCACCGCCGCGCGTATCACCGTCGAGTTTGGTCAGCACCACGCCGTCAAAATCTAGGCGGTCATTAAACTCCTTCGCCGTGTTCACGGCATCCTGGCCCGTCATCGAATCGACCACAAACAGCGTCTCGTCGGGCTGCACGGCCTTCTTCAGCGTCTCAATCTCCTGCATCATCTCCTCATCGACGGCCAGACGACCGGCGGTATCGATGATGACTACGGTATAGCTCTCCTGCTTAGCCTTGCGGATGGCGTTCTCGGCTATCTCTACGACGTTCTTGTTACCCTCTTCGGTATAGACATCGCAGCCCACGCTCTCGCCCACCACCTTCAGCTGTTCGATGGCAGCGGGGCGATACACGTCACAGGCCACCAGCAGCGGCTTCTTGTGCTGCTTGGTCTTCAGCATGTTCGCCAGCTTACCGCTGAACGTCGTCTTACCAGAACCCTGCAGACCAGACATCAAGATGATGGCGGGACGGTTCTCCAGCTGCAGTTCCACGGCCTTGCCACCCATTAGCTCCGTCAGCTCGTCGTGAACAATCTTCACCATCAGCTGGCTGGGTTTGATGGCCGTCAGCACGTTCATGCCCATGGCCTTCTGCTTCACGGTGTCCGTAAACTGCTTGGCTACCTTATAGTTGACGTCGGCATCCAACAGGGCGCGACGCACGTCCTTCAGCGTTTCCGCAACGTTAATCTCGGTGATTTTTCCCTCACCTTTCAGTATCTTGAACGACCGTTCAAGTCTTTCCGATAAATTTTCAAACATAACTAAATTGCAATTTCAGGCTGCAAAGGTACTACAAATTCCTGACGCCTGCAAATTATTCGCAAAAAAAGACACGCAAAAAAGCACACTTCGAAAAGTGGCACATATCTACTCAATAGGTGCCGGATATCTCCCCGATAGGTGGCATGCATCTCCCTTTTCTGCGTACTGAAAAGATTGACAGTCTGCCCTGGAAAGATTATCTTGCCTTTGACGATATCAACGAGTATATCAGCCATAGAAGATCGTCTTTGGCTTCGTCTGAAACAGGTTTGGCAGGGAAATCCATCTTCAGGCCAAAGGAGATGCTGCTACGGATGTTCCGCTCATCGATGCCGACCGTTTGCCCTGCCAGCACGCCGTCAGAGAATCTCAGCTGGGCCTTGTTGCTACCCCAGAGTCCTATACGATAGTCGTAGTCAATGCAAAATGACAGGCTACTCAACAGGTGAATGTCAACCCCTATACGTGGCGACAGGCTTAAAGCTGGGCATTGCACGTCGTAGCTCAGAATACCATCGTTGCCTGAATGGCCTTGGGCCAAAGTCACTACCGACTCTCCTTTCTGATGACCTAAGTTCAGAATATTGGTATATACGGATGCTCCGACATGGGGCTGAAACACCCACTTCTTAGGGAAGAAATAGTACTTCACGCCTGCATTCACACCCAGCATGTTCACTTTCTTCAAACCTATGCCGTCAGAGTAGTCCGTGTATAATCCCTGCTGCTCAAAGGCCAGTCCTCCAGTAAGGGCGAAACGACTGGACTTCCAATAGTCGGCAGAGACGTAGAATGCGTTACCCTGGTCTTCTGACACAAAGTGATCACCCTTGTCATATTTGTTCTCAAGCATGTTGATTCCGCCGAAGCCAACCTGCAGCGACCATTTCCTCTCATCCTGCGCAGAGACAGCAAGGGTGCCGCATATCATAAACAATGTTATCGAAAGTATGGTCTTGTTTTTCATCTCTCTTATTTCAACTTTTCCTATTTATCAATTTGATGTCCCCTACATTTTCAGCAAAGAGGCTGCAAAGGTACGAATAAGTGAGCAAAATGCAAAAGGAAAACTTGTTTTTCTTTTCATTTTCGAACGCGAGTACCTTCGACCGAAGGTCAGAGGTAATGCAAAACGAGCGAAAAACCAAATTTCTCAAAGAGAATTTGTTTTTCCGAGTTGCAGCGCAAAAATTCTCGCTGTTGCAGTTGTTGCAGTGCTGCAGTTAAAAAATAAGACCATCAAAAGGTGAAAAATATGTTCTATATTAATATATATTATAATATATATATAATATAGTTGTAATTTTTGCTCTGAGGGTACCCAAAAATCGAACTGCAGCACTGCAACAACTGCAGCACGTCCCCAAAATTTTCAAAAAAATGACGGCGCAATACATGCCACCCATCGGGGAGATATCCGGCACCTTTCGAGGAGATATATGCCACCTTTCCTCACGTGCTTTTGTGCGTGTCTTTTTTGGCGAATAATTTGCAGATGTCTGGATTTCTTCGTAACTTTGTCAACGAAAAATAACAATAACAAAAAACTACAAAAACTATGAAAAAGAATTTTTATTATATGATTGTCACTGCCTTACTGTTTATGGGGTATTGTCTGACATGTCGGGCACAGGTGACTTATTTCGAGACCAATAACTTCCTGCTGAACCTCTTCAGCAGCACTGGCTCCGTTTCCTATGACTGGCGCTTCGAGCCGCAGAAGACGGACTATGAGCGTGGACAGCTGAAAGGGATGCCAACAAAGATCGTCACAAACATCAAGGACAACACCGGACGCGGATTCGGCACTCAGTTCACGGACACCACCTACTATAACGCCCAAGGCAATATCACGAAAGTGGTGGCACTGAAGAAAGACGAGTATAATCCCAGCAACAAGTTCCGTCCCGACGAGTATGTGTACAAGTATAATACGGAGGGACAGCTCACCAACTGGACGAAGTTCTCAGAGACGGACAACATCGACGGGCATCACCTGACGAAGCATGTGCATGACATCAACAGGGACAACCAGGGACGTGCCACTCAGGAAATCTACAGGGCCTATACGCTGAAGGGACAGAAATGGGAGGACTTCACAACTGGCGACGGGCTGAATTATACATTCTCCTATGATGCCAACGGCAACCTCAGTGGCGGTAAGATGTTCTTCCCCGCTTATGACTTGACCTATCAGAACGGACAGCTTGTCAAGTTGACGGCGGAGGGATTCAACAAGCCTATTACCTACACCTATGACGCACAAGGGCGCATGACTGCCTTCAAATTCTATGCGATTGACGGTATGGACATAGAGGAATACTATGAGACGGGTGTCACGCTGACCTATAATGAGAAAGGCAACATAGCCAAGGCCGTGAAGACCACGTGGATATGTAACAGCAAATGGGTCAGACGCCGGGCTATAGAGACATGCACCTATACAATGACCTACACCTACGACGCACAGGGAAACTGGACCAAGGCCGTTATCCAGTCAAAAAGCGGAAAAAGCCCCAGTCAGAAAGCGTTTGAGATTAACCGCAGTATTGAATATACGCGATAGGCAAAGTCTAATATTCCAACGTGAAGCCCAGCTTCTGCAGCCGTGTTTTCTTGAGTCGCGTCCACTTCTCCCGCTTCGGCACGTCACCCTCGGCAAAGGCATTGTCCTTCACAACCTGCCGCTTCCAAGTCAGGTAGTTCTCGCTGACGGTCTCCATATCGCCCGTGTTGCGCATCATGCTGCGTGTGTCCTTGCCAATCAGGAAGAAGTCGCCGTCCTGAAAGCGGAAGGAATAGGAGGAACCGTAGTTGCCGTAGCCGCCCATGCTCATGAAGCTGTCAATATCGAAGCGCAGCACGCCCTTAGGAGTTATCGTCATGGCGACCTCAAGAATCTGGTTCTCCACTTCCGCCACAGGAATCACCTCCTTGTACGACCGCCAGAGCTGTTGTCCTCCACCTGCCGTACCGAAGTAGATGTTCAGCACGGGGTGCTGACCCTCGGCCTTCACGATTTCCACCAGGTCGCTGATGCCGTCCTTGTTCAGGTCACCCTCCGCCTTGTCCTGAGCCTGCAGGCCACACACGGCGCAGAGTCCCAGTATGGTCATTGCAATTGTTCTTTTCATACGCTTGTGATATTGGTTTCTATTGGTTGATTATTGATTTTTCCGTTTTGCATGGAGAACTCGCATCCGCAGTACAGTTGGTTATAAAAGCCGTACTCACGGAGCAGCTGGTTGCGACGTTCCTGCAGGCCACCCTTGCGCCAGTTGCGTGCCCAGAAGCGGGTGCCGGGAACGGACTGCTCGGCCACGAGGCCTGCACGTTCTATCTGATCCAGACGCTTCCAGCGCGACGAGGCGAGCGTGGTGGTAAACCACTCGATGCCCAGTTCCTGAGCCTTGCGGGCTGCTGCCGTCAGCCGTAGCGTGAAGCACTGCTCACAGCGCCGTCCGCGCTCGGGTTCCTGCTCCAGTCCGCAGACGCCACTGAGCCAGCCGTCGTGGTCGTAGTCGCCGTCTATCCAGCTGATGCCCAGACTCTCTGCATGGCGTTTGCTCTCCTGCTTGCGAATCTCATACTCCTCCAAGGGAAAGATGTTGGGGTTGAAGTAAAAAATAGTGGGATGCACCCCGTTGTTGAGCATCCACTCTACAATGGCCGACGAACAGGGAGCACAGCAGGCATGCAGCAGCACACGGTCAATGTTTAACTTTTCGGTCATGCGAATAGACAAGTTTCTGGCCGTCCCACGTATAGACATGCTGCAGAGAGGTATCCTCCTCGCTCAGCAGATACTCCGTGATGATGAAGTCCTTGCCTTTGTGGGGCAGGCTGTAGTTGTAGAACTCCTGAGTGGGTTTGAACGTGTCAGCAGGACTGGCCTCGGGCGTCATCGTCTCCGTGGCAGGGTCGTAGTCGTAGAAGCACACCACCTCGATCTCAGGGTCGGTAGGTCCGCCCATGCAGATGGCAAACAGTCGATGACCGTTGTTACGACGCCAGACGCAGGCCTCCATATAGTCGCTGTCCGTACCGCCGGAGTCCTCACAGAGGTAGCCGTTCTTACGGTCAACGATGGTCTCGGAGCCGTACTCAGGGTCTTCGGCATGCGTGAACTTCGGGTTGGCAGCCTGCTGCAGCACACCTCTTACCACACCCACATTCCAAACCTGGTTGAAGGCTTTGGTCAGCGTCACAATGTCAGGGGCCTTTCCCCCACCCTTCACCTTGATGGGACGTGCAGCCCACCCTTTGGCAGCCTTCACCATCGGCATGTCCTGATACGTCTCATACTCCTATGCCGGAGCATACCGTTTGTTGGGAACCATCTGCGCCATCAGCTGGCAACTGTACAGCGACAACAATAATAACAAATACTTTTTCATTATACTTAATATTTATAGTCCACGTGCCTTCCAAATCTTGTCCTTGGCAGCATTGATTTCCTGGAACTTCTTCTCGGCAGCCTTGCGGATATCCTCTCCTAACGCAGCCACCTTGTCGGGATGGTGCTCCAGCGCCAAGCGACGATAGGCCTTCTTCACCTCGTCGTCCGTAGCCGTGGGGCTGACACCCAGCACCTTGTAAGCCTCTTCGAGCGTGTCGCCACCCAGGTTGAGCATGGAATCCACTTCAGAAGCCTGCAGGCGCATCCACTGGGTTACATCGCGCAGGGCGGTAATTTCCGACTGGGGCACGCTGCCGTCAGCCTTCGCCACCATGACGAGGAAGTTCAGCAGTTGCAGGCGCTGACCGTAGTTCATACCCACAGCCATCTCGCCACAGCACTGGCGCACGGTCTGCTTGAAGCCGTTGGCACCCTGACGTTTCTGCTCGTCGAACAGGCGCAAGAGTATCTGCTCACCCTCACATACGGCCTGATTACCGAAGTTCTGACGCAGCATCTGGCGTACCATCTCCATCTCCGAGTGCATCACCTTGCCATCAGCCTTGATGATGTAGGCCGTCAGCACCAACAGCGAGAACAGAAAACTGCCACGCTCGTTGACAGGCGCCCCACGCCGGCCACCCTCATAAGGGGAGTAGTTCTGTTCCGACGAGAACGACCCGATGCGCTGTTGTCCGCCAAAGCCTCCCGTGATGAGGTCGAAGAGTCCTCCCAGTATGATGCCTGCCAGCGACCCTAAAGAGCCGCCAACCATATATCCGATGAATCCTCCTATCCAGCTTCCGTAAGCCATATTTTTCTCTTTTTGTGTGCAAAAATACAAAAAACTCCAAACTCTAAACTCTAAACTCTAAACTTTTTCGTATTTTTGCACACAAAACCTATAAAATAATGAGCAAAAGACCAAATACACAGCGTGTGTTCAGCATCTTCAGCGAGCTGACCCGCATTCCACGCCCCTCGCACCATGAGGAGCTCGTAGCCAACTACCTCTGCCAGTTTGCCGAACGCCTGCAACTGGAGTATGAACGTGACGCACAGAACTGCGTGGTCATCCGCAAACCTGCTACGCCAGGACACGAGGCGGCAGAGCCCATCGTACTGCTCAACCACATGGACATGGTCTGCGTGGGCATGAAAGACCCGCAGAATTCTACCATCGAGGCTTACGAGGAGAACGGTTGGATGAAAGCACGAGGCACGTCGTTAGGTGCCGACAACGGTATCGGACTGTCAATGGCACTGGCTGTGCTGGAGGACGACAGCATCACACATGGTCCCTTGGAGGTAATCACCACGACGAACGAGGAGGACGGCATGACTGGTGCTGCCAACCTGTCGGCAGACTTCATCCGTGGACGTAAGGTCATCAACCTCGATTCGGAGGACTACGACACCATTACCACAGGAGCGGCAGGTGCCTGTCTGCAGTTGCACCGCATACCGCTGAAGCGCGAAACCGTACCCTCAGGCAAGCATCGCTGGTACCGCATACGCATTGAGGGCGGACTGGGCGGACATTCCGGCGTGGACATCAACAAAGGCCGTTGCAGTGCAGCGATTCCCTTCTGGGCACTACTGACAACGGTGTATAACGAGTACGATTTCCAGGTGGCAAGTATCTGCATCGGTGAGGCCAACGCTTCGATAGCATCCACAGCCGAGGTGGTGGTCTGCGTGCCGTCAGGCGAGGCTGCTGAGTTCATGAAGAGCCAGGAGGCAACGATGAACGAATGGCTACGCGAGGAATACGGAGCCAACGACCCTGACATCCACTGCACCATCACCAAGTGTGAACCGCTGGATAGCGTCATTGACGGTGCTGCCTTCGAGACGCTGCTGGCATGCCTGGAGCAGATACCACAGGGCGTGGTAAAGATGAGCGAGGTAATGAAGGACACGGTGGAAACGTCGAACAACGTGGGACGCATCGTGACGGAGGATAATCACATCCTCGTCTCAACCCACACACGTAGCTTCATCGATGCCGACATGGAGGCATTGAGCAAGGAGATTGCCGACGTGTTCAAGGCCGAGGGTGCTACGTCGGAGACCATCATGTCGGCTCCTGCCTGGCAGGAGAACCAGCAGTCTGACTTCCTGCGGCTGACGAGCGACACGTTCAACGACGTCCTGGGATGGCGGCCGCGTATGGTAGCCATGCACTTCGTACTGGAGGCGGGATACTTCGTACAGAAATATCCAGGCATCGAAATCGCCAGCATTGGCCCGCGTATCGTGGAGCCTCACTCCACCAGCGAACGCGTGGAACTTTCGACCATTGACGACATCTGGCAGGTGCTGCTGGAAATGCTCTGCCGACTGGCATAGAAAAGAACAACGGATTGCACAGATTATAGATTGATATGAAAAGAATTCTCCATACTGCTTGGGCCTGTACAATAGCCCTAACCGTCTGGGCACAAGACGCGAAACCACAATTTACCATCCTGAAACAGAACCCCATCACCAGTGTAAAGAACCAAAACCGTAGCGGCACGTGCTGGGATTTTGCCACCGTCGGATTCTTTGAGAGTGAGATCCTGCGACAGACGGGACGCACCTATGACCTCAGCGAGATGTTCGTGGCCAGCAAGGACTATATGGACTGCGCTGACTACCACGTACGCATGCACGGCTTCAGCCGTTTCTCGGAAGGCGGTTCGTGCGACGATGTGCTCAACGTCATCCGTCAGCACGGCATCTGCCCAGAATCGGCCATGCCTGTCTCATCACTGGCAACAGGCGACTCGCTGGCCAACTTCAACGAATTCTTCAGCCTGCTTGAGCCATACGTGGAAGCTGTTGCCAAAACCAAGGAGAAACAGATCACGACGCAGTGGAAGGAAGGGCTGCAGGGCATCCTGGATGCTTATCTTGGTTTCTGCCCCAAGGAGTTCGACTACGAAGGACAACACTACACACCACTCAGTTTTGCTGCACAACTGGGCCTCAACTGGAACGACTATGTCAGCATCACCAGCTTCACCCATCATCCGTTCTACACCAGTTTCGTCATTGAGGCACCCTACAAATGGCGGCCACAACTGAGTTGGAACGTGCCGTTAGACGAACTGATGGGCATCATCGACGAAGCACTGGAACGTGGCTATAACGTGGCATGGGGCGGTGACGTCAGTGAGGCGGGCTTCACACGTTCAGGACTGGCTATTGCCTGCACCGACAAGGCAGAATTCGACAAGCTGGGTTTCCGCGCCCCAGAAACTGACGCCACGCAAGCCATCCGCCAGCAACGCTTCGACACCTGGCAATCCACCTACGACCATGTCATGCAGATCTTCGGCCGTGCCAAAGACCAAAACGGACGGGAGTACTACATGGTAAAAAACTCCTGGGGAGAAACTGGTGACTATCAGGGCATCTGGTACATGAGTCGCAACTTCATCGCCCTTAACACCACCTACGTATTCCTGAACCGCAATGCGCTATCGAAATCCATACAATAAAGAAAAACCATCATAAAAAAGAGGAACCTCATGGCTCCTCTTTTTTTATCACTTAATCACGACCTTGATTCCGTTGTGGATATAGATACCCTTCTGTGTCGGCTTGCCCAGCAGCTTCCGGCCATCAATGGTGTACCGACTATCGTTAACTTTATCGCTATCATTAACGTTAGTTCGAATTCCAGTAGCTTCTGTTATCGTCAATGTACCTGCCTCATACGTAATGTTGTAGTTCTGGGCTTCGGCACCTGATACCGTTACAGCATACTCGCCTGGTTCGCTGGCTGAAGTTGCTGTAGTGGTCAGCATCGGCTTGGTGGTCAAAACCTCCTCCGTCTCATTATTCACAAAGCCCTCGTAGGTTGCCACGAATTCCGGTAGTTCCTCTCCCTGCTTCATCGTATAGGTTCCTCCACTGATGGTCAACGGTGCCTTCTCGATGGTCACACTGACTGTAGCAGGGGTTGTGTCACTGTGGCTTGCGTCGCCCACTACCTTGTAATATACCGTGTAGCTTTCGGCATTCGTTCCCGTAGGGATGCTGGTGCTATAAGTTGTACCGTCAAGGCTGTACTGCATCGTTCCGCCGCTTGCTACGCCTGTATTGACTAACTGCTGTGCAGACCCTGTGTAGGTCAGCGTCTTTTCGGTAGGTGCAGTAACGACAGTTGCCGACGACTCAATGTTGGACTCAACGACGCGGACTTCGTCAAGGAAGAAGCGCTTGACAGGCGTGAACTTCAGTCGAATAGTTCCTGTACCTGTCAACGTGGCTGTGAACGTTGTCCACTTTTCTTTCTTCATCGTAAATGAACTCGGACTAATAGTGACACCTGTTCCAACTACTGATACTGCTAATGATGTCCCATCACTACCAAAAGGAGCAGCATTGAAGGTCAGCGTAGAGGTTGATGTCGTCAGTGTTATTTCTGGCGAAGTTACTTCACCTGACTTACTGCCAGAACCAAAACGCGCACATTGGTTTCCAGAATAGCCACCAACATAAGTCCATCCATCATTGTCGGATTCAAAAGTGCCATCCGCATTCTGTCCTGACCAAATATTATCATTACCGCCAGTTGATGCACAATCGTCAAACGATTCATAGAACACTTCGCCACCAGCAGATTCGGGATTTTCAGGTAATTCACCCTCACCCACGATGGTATATATTGCGGTCGCTTGATAACTGGTCTTTCCATCTTTTACTGCAATAGCTTTCAGCGTTGTAGTTGTAGTCAATGTTATTGGACTATTATAACGCGTACTGCTCGTCGTTGCATCTGAACCATCTGTTGTATAATATATTGTAGCACCATCAGTAGTAGTTGTTATCGCAACTTCTACACTTTTCTCATACGTTCCATCAGGCTGTGAGAACGTCGGTGAATATACATAATCATCAACTGGTATCGCCCCCCCTTCGAAATTATCATAACTAAACGCCTGATCCATTTTGCTGCCCCATGTATATTCCTCCAAGCCAGGATAATCAACAAAAGGATTACGGTTCCATTGAGTCTCCTGAACAGCATTGTTACGGGCGATTTCCCTCGCATCGACAGGATCTTGCTTCGACCAGCGCATCATCATATTGAGCGTCCAGCTAACTAATCCTGGATACGTTTTCGTAAAGACACCACCACTCCAGTTACCACACCTATCCTCATAACGCGTAATCATATAAAAATAAATACGCGCAATGTCTCCTTTAATCTCATCATTGGGCTCAAACACTTTACCTGAATAACCTGATGTTTTACAACTGCCCAGTTTACTATAACTATTTTTTGAGCTCCACTCCACTGACCCCACCTCACCAAAGGGGTAGCTACTTCTGCGGTTATTTACATAACAGTCTGTCGGAAGCACATGCACAATATCCGACTTCATCGGACTCGCCTTACTAAACCAACTTTGAGGAACAGTATGTTCACGGTTCCAGCCCGCACCTTCTGCATTATTACCATTGCGGTCTGTAAAGGAATAATTAGTGGCATTCGAATACCAATCACGTAGCTTACCATCTGCACGTTTATCAGTCTTCTCGTATGCCGTAATCAAACCATCATAACCAATATTATGCGTTCCACTATTAAGTATCGTTGATAAGGCACTCTTTAATTCCTTACCCTTTTTACCATTAGCATACTTATAATAGGTTCCGGAGCCGTTCGGGCCTTGTGCCCATACGGTGGTTAGAGCCATGAGTAAAGCTCCTATAAATAGAGATCTTTTCATATTCTATATATTATTTATGGTTTTTAGTTAATAATGGAACTGCAAAAGTATGCATATTTTCTGAAACAACCAAATAAAAACCAAGTAATCATCATATTTTTTTACGGTCACACAAATACATGCCCCATAGTATCAGGACTGTTCCCAATAGGAACCAAAGCGTAATGGGCTCATGAAGCAGCCACGCCGCAAAAATAATGGTGGTAATCGGATTGAAATATACCCAGTTGGTAGCGATGACAACACCTAATTTACTCATTACCCAGTTCCATAGCAGGAAACAAAGCATGGAGGCTATGACACTCAGGAAGAGCAAGTTGTAAAGGACTTGCGGACGCAGTAGCACATCAACAGCAGGAAAGCCTGGGACGATAAGATAATAAGGCAGCATGGTCAACAGCCCGTAAAAGAAGACCTTACGCGTGACAAGGAGGATGGAGTATCGGCGCACGGCGGACTTCATCAGCAATGAATAGACGGCCCAACAAAGGCAGGCCGAGAAAGCCAACAGGTCACCAAGTGGCGAAAGGTGTAGCACAAAATGACCATTAAGCACCACAACGGCCATACCTGCACAGGCCATCAATGAACCTGCCACCTGCACACGGCTGAAATGCTCATGGCGGTCGGTCAACGCAAAGAGCAACATAGCAAAGAGCGGACAGGCACAGACAATCAGCGAGGTATTGGTGGCAGTGGTATAGAGCATGGCAGCATTCTCTGTCAGGAAATACATGGAACCACCCGTCAGGCCAAGCAACACCATGAGAAGTTCATCGCGCCAGCTCTTCGTCATCCATGTCTTTTCGCCTAGCCATCGGCTACAAGGCAGTAGGAGCACATAGGCCACAATAAAGCGAAGGGTAAAGATGTGGGCAGGCGACAAACCATTCTGGAGCAGCATCTTGGTAAAGACAAAGGTGCTGCCCCAGACGGCGATGACAAGAAAGGCTACTAGATGATAGCCTAACGATTTATTGCTTGATTTCAATGTCGCGCTTAACGTTGTTACGAATCTTTGTAAGATATGCCTTCATGCCTTCGGCATTCTTATTGTCAATGATTTCCAGCAATTCTTTCAGTTCGGTACGAATCTGCGACACCTGGTCGTGGGTGTAGGGGTTGAAGAGGATTTCCTGCAACAGGTAGTCATCTTCGTTGAGCACACCTTTGGCAATGCGCATATGGCGCTTGAAGGTAGTACCCGGTGCGTCCTGATGCTTCATGACGGCAGCAAAGACAAACGTCGAGACAAAGGGGATAGACAGCGAGTAGGCTACCGTCTTGTCGTGCTCCTCGAAGGTGTATTCGTAGATGTTCAGTCCCAGCTTCTGGTAGAGGTCCTTGAAGAAAATGCGTCCCATGTAGTCACCCTCGCTGATGATGATGGCGTTCTCCTCACTGAGCTGCTGCAGATTGGCAAACGTTGGGCCGAACATGGGGTGCGTAGAAACATAACGCATGCCCGTCTGCTCGTAAAAATCCTTCAGGTCAGTCTTTACCGAGGCAATATCGCTGATGATACACTCCTTGGGCAGGTAGGGTATCACCTCCTTGAACACAGGGATGGTGTATTTCAACGTCACAGCATTGATGAGCAGTTCTGGTCCAAACTCACGGACTTCCTCCAATGTCGTGAAACGCTGGCAGTTGTAAGTAAAGCGCATGCGTTTCGGGTCTTTTTCAAAGACAGCTACTTCATGCTCAAAACTCAGCAGGTCGATGAAGAAACTCCCCATCTTACCTGCGCCCATAATTAATATCTTCATATCTACTTTTACTACTTGTTCACGATTTCAATTTGCTGTCTGACAGACTCCTCATGGATACTCTCGAACACCTTGGCCACAAACTCGGCACCCATACCACAGAGGGCCCCCTGAGCACCACGCTTGTCAAGAATCTCGTTGTAGCGTGATGTCTGCAACACGGTCATATTGTGCTCCTTTTTGTACTGACCAATCTCACGGCATACACGCATACGCTTGGCCAACAGGTCCATCAGCTGGTTATCCAGTTCGTCAATCTGCTTACGCAGAGTCACAATACCTTCCGTTGTCAGTTTCTCATCACGGATAACGAGCAGTGACAAGATGTAGTCGAGCACGTCGGGTGTCACCTGCTGTTTGGCATCACTCCAGGCCTTGTCAGGGTCGCAGTGGCTCTCAACGATAAGGCCCTCAAGACCGAGGTCCATGGCCTGCTGACACAGCGGAGCAATGAGTTCACGACGGCCTCCAATATGTGAGGGATCGCTGATGATAGGCAGCTCAGGAATACGGCGTTTCAGCTCAATGGGAATCTGCCACATGGGGGAATTACGGTAAATCTTCTTGTCGTAGCTGGAGAAACCGCGGTGAATGGCTGCCAGACGCTTCACACCAGCTTGGTTCAAGCGTTCCATAGCGCCAATCCAAAGCTCAAGATCCGGATTCACAGGGTTCTTGACAAACACAGGGACGTCAACACCCTTCAGACTGTCGGCCAATGCCTGCATGGCAAAGGGGTTAGCTGAAGTGCGGGCGCCAACCCACAGGATGTCAATGCCATACTTCAGACACAGCTCCACATGTTCAGGTGTGGCCACTTCGGTAGCTACGAGCATATGCGTCTCATCCTTCACGCGCTTCAACCAGGGCAGAGCGGCCTCACCATTACCCTCAAAGCCTCCTGGCTTCGTACGCGGTTTCCACACTCCGGCACGGAAGTTATGGCAGCCCTTCATGGCCAGCTGGCGGGCAGTTGTCATCACTTGCTCCTCGGTCTCAGCACTACAAGGGCCTGCAATGACGAAGGGGCGTTCATTGTCACTTGGAAGATTCAGTTTTTCTAATTCTAATTCCATAGTTATATTGCTTTTTTAATTCTTTCCAATGCTTCCTTGATTTTCTCCTCCTTGGCACACAGCGAAATACGTATGTAGCGCTCACCGTTAGAACCGAAGATAAAACCAGGAGTAATGAAGACACGGGCCTCATGAAGCACGCGTTCCGTCAAGTTCTCCACATTATTATATATAGAGGGGATGCGTCCCCAGAGGAACATTCCCACCTGATGGGGGTCGTACGTGCATCCCAATACATCCATGATCTGCTCGGCATACTGACGGCGGCGGGCATAGGTGTTGATGTTCGCCTCGCGGTGCCACTCTTCACTATTGTCGTAGGCAGCGGCAGCAGCCAGCTGGATGCCACGGAACGTACCGCTCTCAATGTTCGACTGTACCTTCAGTATCCACGAGATGAACTCTGCGTTGGTGGCACAAAGACCGACACGCCAACCTGGCATGTTATGACTCTTTGACATAGAGTTGAACTCTATACAGCAGTCCTTGGCGCCTGGCACCTGCAGGATGCTCAGGTGTTCCTCGCTCAGAATGAAGCTGTAGGGATTATCATTGACTACGACAATGCCATGTTCCTTAGCAAAGCGTACCAAGCGCTCGTAAGTTTCACGACGGGCACGGCCACCCGTCGGCATATTGGGATAGTTTGTCCACATGAGCTTCACACGACTCAAGTCCATCTTTTCCAACTCGTCGAAATCAGGCTGCCAGCCGTTATCCTCACGCAAGTTGTAGTTAACAATTTTTGCGCCAAGAATCTTTGACAGCGACGTGTATGTGGGGTAGCCCGGATTAGGAACTAACACCTCGTCACCAGGGTTGACAAAGGCCAGTGTGACATGCAGGATGCCCTCCTTCGAGCCGATGAGCGGCAGCACTTCTGTCTTCGCATCAAGGCTGACACCGTACCAGCGTTGATAGAAACGGGCCATGGCCTCACGAAGTTCTGGCGTACCCATAGTGGGCTGATAGCCGTGGGCATTCGGTTGGCGGGCCACCTCACACAGTTTCTCGACGGTCTGCTCCGAGGGCGGCATATCGGGACTGCCGATGGCCAGGCTGATGATGTCCTTACCCTCTGCATTCAACTGGGCCACCTCCTTCAGTTTACGGCTGAAGTAGTATTCACTCACTAAACTTAATCTATCTGCTGGTTGTATCATCTTTTGTATAATCTTTAATGCTTAATGTTAATTGGTCTGCCGACCGTCTTTATATTCTCCTAAAATCTTCAAATCCTTTGTCAGCGGAATGATAGCGTCAATCGACTGACGGTAGCGCGTCAGGTCGTCATACATCACATCCACATAGAACAGGTATTCCCACTCGCGGCCAATGATGGGCAGCGACTGAATCTTCGTCAGGTTGATCTTGTAGAACGACAGGATGGCCAGCACATGACTCAGACTTCCCTCTTCGTGAGGCAACGAGAAGACGATGCTCGATTTGTTGGCTTCCATCAGCGGACGTAGCATGTCGGCCTTATTGGGATTCGACACGACAAGGAAACGCGTAAAGTTATGCTTGTTATCCTCAATGTGGTCTTCAAGAACCTTCAGCCCATAGAGGCGTGCTGCCTCCGCATGACAGATGGCTGCCCAACCACGTTTCTGTCCCTCGGCAATCATCTTCGCAGAACCTGCCGTATCCTCAGCTTCCACATTCTTCAGTTGTGGATGTTGCGCCAAGAACTGACGGCACTGCATCAGTGCCACGGGGTGAGAATGCACCTCAGTAATAGAGCTCCAGTCATCGTCAGGCAGACAACAGATGCAGTGTGAGATATGCAACTTATGCTCTCCCACCACCGATGTGCCAGAGTCGCGCAATAGTTCGTAGTTGTGCAGCAGTGATCCGGCAATGGTATTCTCGATGGCTACCATACCTATCATCGTTGGGTCCTGACGCATATTATCAAACACCTCTTCGAAAGTGCTACAGCATACCAGCTGTATTTGCTCACCCTCGAAGTACAGATGTGCTGCAATATCGTGGAACGATCCTATCAGTCCTTGTATCGCTATTCGTTTCATTTTCTGTATGTTTAAAAACAAGTCCCGCTTTCACTTGTTTGTGAAGCGGGACCTTATTTTATTTTTTCATTCTTTCATTTTCATTCTTACCTACGGCCATCCGCTTCACAAGTGCTTGCAAAGTAAAAGTAATAGCCGTAAAAGTAAGCTGCGTTCAACATATTGTTCTCGTCTTTTTGGTTTATCGGGTGCAAAAGTAACACTTTTTTGTGTAACCAACAAACATTTTGCAAGAAAAATACAGAGAAATATTACATTTTTATCATTTCTCATACATATTGGTCTTTGGCAGGCTGTACCTCAGCGCTCGGCTATGCCGCTTGCTACCAAAGGGACGCAAGAATTGAAAATAAATCGTAATTTATTTTGCATTTCGCTCGGTTTGCACTACCTTTGTCCCCATTATATATATAAGGTATAAAACAAATGCGACAAAGAATAGACTGTTTTTTAGTTTGCGACCGACTGGAAGACGCAGAACAAACTGTGGTCCAGCTTCGCGACAACAAAACGATACATCACATTTATCTTTTAGTAAACAAGGATTTCGCTCAGTGCCACGAAGCGCCCAAAGACTGCCGGTTATTGTCGGTAGAGAATACAGCCAGCACAAAAACGATAATGTGCATTGCCGAAAATGCCTCTGCCGACTATGTACTGCTGTGTACTAAATCGCAGCCTTTGCTGCTTGGCCCTTCGGCGCTGGAACGTATGCTACAGGTGGCCAGTGACTCAAATGCCGCTATGGTGTATAGTGACCGCTACGAACAGCGGGGTGAAACAACAGAACGGCATCCTGTTATCGACTACCAATTGGGAGCCCTGCGCAACGACTTCGATTTCGGCTCACTATTGCTAATCAAGACAGAGCTGATGCACAAGTTTGCCACAACGGACACAGAGCGTGAATACCAATATGCAGGTCTCTATGCCCTACGCCTGTTCTTGAGCCGCGAAGGAAACCTGTTCCACTTGAACGAATACCTTTACACAGAACAGGAAACAGACCTTCGAACCAGTGGCGAGAAACAGTTCGACTATGTCAATCCCGCCAATCGTGAGGTACAGATAGAGATGGAACAGGCTGTCACCGCACACCTTGACATCATTGGGGCAACAGTTGATACGCTGTCCTACCGTGAACCCGACTTTCAGGAACAGGAGTTCCCTGTAGAGGCCAGTGTCATCATTCCCGTCTTCAACCGTGCCAAGACCATTGCCGATGCTGTAAAGAGCGCTCTGAACCAAAAAACAACATTCCCCTACAACGTTATTGTGGTAGATAACCACTCGACGGACGGCACGGAGGATATTCTCTCTAAACTCCAAACTCTAAACTCCAAGCTCATCGTCCTTTCCCCAGAAAGAACGGATTTAGGTATCGGCGGATGTTGGAACATGGCCATCAACGATGACCGTTGCGGACGTTTTGCCGTTCAGCTTGACTCCGACGACCTGTATTCCTCGCCCAAGACGTTGCAGACCATTGTCGATGCCTTCCGTCGTCAGCATGCAGCAATGGTTATCGGTTCCTATCGTATGTGTGACTTCGACTTGAACACACTGCCTCCCGGACTGATCGACCACAAGGAATGGACTGACGAAAATGGACCCAACAATGCCCTGCGCATCAATGGACTGGGGGCACCGCGTGCATTCTTCACCCCCTTGCTACGCCAGATACAGTTCCCCAACACGTCGTATGGTGAGGACTATGCCCTGGGGCTTATCTTCTCACGACACTACCGCATCGGACGTATCTACTCCGAGCTCTACCTTTGTCGCCGATGGGGTGGCAATAGCGATGCCGCACTGAGCATTGACAAGGTTAATGCCAACAACCTGTATAAAGACCGCTTACGCACCTTGGAAGTCATGGCCCGACAGCAGTTAAAGCAAGGCAAGCACAGCATTATGCCCGACTCCAGCCTGCAACGGTTCTTTAACCGCCAGTTGGAGAAATGGGACGAAGCCCGGCAACGTTATCGTGAATTGCGCAATGTAGAAACGCGTGAACTGACAGAGGATGACTTCACCCTTCAGGTACAATGGAACCCTGCACGCATGGTTTCTACTGGAGCCAAGATGGACCAGAAGACGCTGGCAGAACGTCCCTGTTTCCTCTGTGAGCAGAACCGTCCGCAGGAACAGATCAAAAAACAATTGGAAGACCGACTGGAACTGCTGGTCAACCCCTTCCCTATTCTGCCGACGCACTATACCATTCCTTCCGTTAGCCATCAGCCTCAGCGCATTGAGAAGCTCTATGGAGAGATACATCAGCTGCTGACAGAGTATCCTGAACTGATGGTATTCTACAACGGTCCACAATGTGGAGCGTCAGCTCCAGACCATGCCCACCTACAGGCCGGCACCAGCGGCATACTGCCCTTGCAGACTGCCTGGCAACGACTGAGCCGTAACCTGAAGGCTGTGGTGAAGGAGAATGACGAAGAAGGTATCTACATCATCAACGACTACCCCTGCCCGGCCCTGCTTATCCGTAGCCACACGCCAGAAACAGACAAGAAACTGTTTAAGCAATTATATAAGGTGATGGATGAAGGACTACGGATGAAAGAAAAAGAATCACCAGAGCCCATGATGAACATCATCAGCTGGCGTACAGGAGACAACTATCAAAGCGTCATCTTCCCACGCCGCAAACATCGTCCAAGTTGCTATTCCGCACAAGGAGATGCACAATTCATCATCTCACCAGGAGCTCTTGACATGGGCGGACTCATGATTACTCCACGACAGGAGGACTTCGAACGTATCACACCAGAAAAAGCTTTCAGCATCCTGCGTGAGGTGGCCATCACACAAGAAGAGCTACAACAGGTTGTAGCCCGTCTATCATCTCCACAAGGGGGAAAAGCTGCACATCTCCCACAAGGAGGAGGCAAAGAGGGAGCTCCCATTGTTAGCGTAGGTATTGTCAGCGGCCAGAAGATCCACTTCGCACTCAACACACCTTATACCGCTAAGGGTGAGACCATCGAAGGAGACCAACTGGTAGAGTTCAGCGAAGGTGGCATCCTATGGAATGGCAACACCTATCGTGAACTGACCTTCACCCCCCAACAGCCAGAAGCATCGTTCTCACTCTATGATGTCACCATCGGCGTAAACTTCCACTGGGAGCGTAAGGAGACGCAGGTATTCAACGGCACCCTGCGACTGGTGGTCGAGGCCGACAAGATAACAGCCATCAACATGCTGCCCGTAGAGAAATATCTCGTCAGCGTCATATCCAGCGAGATGAGCGCCACCAGCAGCATAGAACTGTTGAAGGCGCATGCCGTCATCAGCCGCTCATGGCTGTTAGCACAAATGGAGAAACGCAAGCAACTTAATGGCGGACAGAACAGTTTCTTCTCCTTTATCAAAAAGGACGACGAGCTCATCCGCTGGTATGACCGCGAAGACCACCAGATATTCGATGTCTGTGCCGACGACCACTGCCAGCGATACCAAGGCATCACCAAAGCCAGCAATCGCTCGGTTGATGCAGCTGTCAAGGCCACAAAGGGACAGATACTGATGTATGAGGACGAAATCTGCGATGCCCGTTACGGCAAGTGCTGTGGCGGTATGACCGAGGAGTTCCAATATTGTTGGGAAGATACCCGCAAACCATACCTGCTGGCTATTCCGGACAACCGTATCGGTAACCGCATTGCCGACCTCTCGAAAGAGGAAAATGCCGACAAATGGATTCGCACATCGCCTGATGCCTTCTGCAACACGAAGGACAAGGAAATCCTGTCACAGGTATTGAACGACTATGACCAAGAGACCACAGAGTTCTACCGCTGGAAAGTGGAATATACGCAGGAGGAGCTGACCGCTCTCGTCAACGAGAAACTGAAGATAGATCTCGGAACTATCACGGATCTCATCCCGTTGGAACGCGGCAAAAGCGGACGTATCTGGAAACTGAAGATTGTAGGTACGAAAAGGTCTTATACCATCGGCAAGGAACTGGAGATACGCCGTACGCTAAGCGAAAGCCATCTGTACAGTTCCGCCTTCGTTGTTGACAAGAAAGACGGAAAGTTCGTGCTGACAGGTGCCGGCTGGGGTCACGGTGTTGGGCTCTGCCAAATTGGTGCCGCCGTCATGAGCACTCAAGGATATAATTACGATCAAATATTATTACATTATTACCGTGGAGCAGATATCAAAAAAATCTATTAATCCCTGGGCGTGGATTCCAACGCTCTATATTGCAGAGGGACTGCCCAACGTGGTGGTCATGACCGTCGCTGTTACCATGTACATGCATCTTGGCATGAGCGACACAGAAATCGCGCTTTATACCAGTTGGCTCGGCCTGCCTTGGGTCATCAAGCCCTTCTGGAGTCCGTTCGTTGACCTCTACAAGACCAAGCGTTGGTGGGTACTCACCATGCAGGCCCTGCTTGGGTCGTCACTGGCAGGTGTCGCCTTTACACTAAACACCCCATTGTGGTTTCAGGGCACCATGTGTTGTTTCTTCCTCATGGCCTTCAGTAGTGCCACCCATGACATTGCGGCCGATGGCTACTACATGCTGGAACTGACAGACCACCAGCAAGCATGGTTTGTCGGTATTCGTAACACGTTCTACCGATTGGCCGTCATCTTCGGAAACGGTGTTCTCATCCCTGTAGCCGGTATTCTGCAGGTTTATTTCAAGGATCGCGTCGCCTTTACGTGGAGTTTGATATTCTACGGATTGGCCGCCCTTTTCATCGGGGTATGGCTGTATCATGCCTACATCATGCCACAGCCAGAGAGACAAAGAGACCTCAAACCTCAAACCTCAAACCTCAAATCGACCTTCGTATCCTACTTCCGCAAGTTCCCTGCACGCGAAACATTTTTTGCCATGCTGTTCCTGTTGCTCTACCGCTTCCCGGAAGCACTGCTCACCAAGATGAGCCTGACGTTCCTGCAACGCCCCAACTCAGAAGGTGGTTTAGGGCTGTCGCCTCAAGAGTTCGGCTTGGCCAGTGGTACAGTAGGACTCATCGGACTCATGCTCGGAGGTATCGTCGGCGGATGGCTAGCCAGTCGCGATGGTTTGAAGAAATGGCTCTGGCCGATGGTTTGCGCCATCACCCTTCCCGATATTGTCTATGTCTATATGAGTTATGCCATGCCAGACAACCTGGTACTTATCAGCACCTGCCTCTTCATCGAGCAGTTCGGCTACGGACTGGGCTTCACTGCCCTGACGCTCTACATGCTCTACTTCAGTCAGGGAGCATTCAAAACGTCACACTATGCCATCTGCACAGGTATTTCTTATTTAGGCCTGATGCTGCCAGGCATGGTATCCGGCTGGCTGAAAGACACGGTAGGATACAACCAGTTCTTCATCATCGTCATGGGACTGTGTGTGATAACCTTCCTCGTCGCAGCTTTCGTACACATTGATCCGGAATTCGGCAAAAAGAAGCAAGAATAGGAAATTCCCTATTACCAAATAGGAATATTCTCTTGCATTGTCGGGAAAAACTCCCTATCTTTGCAACAAGAAAACAAAATTATTCACCTTTTAAAGATAAACAATTATGAAGAAGTTCTATACCAATATTGCAGTAGTACTCATGGCAGTACTCACGATGACTGCATTTACCAGCTGTGACAAAGACGTTGATCTCGCCTACGACCTTGACGGCATCTGGCAGGGAACCATCCTCGGCAACTACTATTACGATCGTTACGGCACCAACTATACCGACTACGATACGGAAATCCGTTTTTATCAGAATGGTGCTTTCTCGCGGGGTGGTACGGGCTATGAGATAGACCGTGACAACACTACCGGCCGCTACTCACGCTTCAATTTTGACTGGAAGGTACGTAATGGGCGCATTTACATCAGTTATGATGACGGCTACGATGTTATCATCCGCGACTACGAGACCTACACCATGGGAAATACCATGCGTTTCCGCGGATACTTTGACGATTACGAGACAGGCGAGCAATTGGCATCCTTCAACCTGATAAAAGTTTCTGAGAAGTACTCCTACGCCAAGAACATGGTTAATAACGACAGCATCACTATCGTGAAATAAAAAAACCATTAAGAAACAAAAAAGAGGCTCAACGCCTCTTTTTTTTATATTCCCAATCCTCCACTGAAACCCGCATCGACTGCCTTGCTCTGCAGGATACGTGAGTAAGGCGGCACATCGTGTGTCAACCAAATATTACCTCCAATAATAGAATCATGGCCGATGGTGATACGCCCGAGAATAGATGCATTGGAATAAACCGTCACATGGTCCTCCAGAATCGGGTGACGCGGAATGTTCAGCATGTTTCCGTTCTCATCGTATTTAAAACTCTTGGCACCCAGTGTCACACCCTGATACAAGGCCACATGGTTACCAATGATGCTCGTCTCACCTATCACGACGCCTGTACCGTGGTCAATCGAGAAATACTCACCGATTTGCGCTCCAGGGTGGATATCTATACCTGTTTTGGAATGGGCCAACTCTGTAATGATACGCGGAATGACAGGCACCTCCATCTGATGCAGCACATGGGCAATACGGTAGTGTGTCATGGCGTTCAGCGACGGATAGCAGAAGATTACCTCACCATAGTTCGTTGCCGCCGGGTCGTTGTTGAACATCGCCTCCACATCCGTATAGAGCAGACGTTTCAACTCCGGCAGGTGGTCAACAAAGCCCAGTGCCAACTGTTTGGCCTCCGCCATTGCCTCTTCTTCACTCATACAACTACAGAACAGCAATCCTCGAGCAATCTGAGCATTCAGCAGTTTGAAGAGTTCTTCCATATTGACACCGATATAATATGCTCGGATTTGCTCGTCAGGCTGTCGTTTATGGAAGTAGTCACTGAAGATGATGCACTTCACCAGCGTCACGATTTTCTTCACACACTCCACCGAAGGCAGTGGGGCGGAACCCTCTGGCATCATGCTGTCCTCCTTCTCTGAATGCTTTGAGAGGATGGCCACGTTCTTCAACAACACGTCATTTACATTCTTTTCCATAATTCCAATTCTGTTATCGCCTGCAAAGATACGAAAATCTTAAGAATTAAGAATTAAGAATTAAGAATTATTTTAATAGGAATACTCATTCACGCCGCCCCATGTAGTATCAACCATAATCAGAGCATCCTCGTCAGTCGGCTCATCGGGGTTATCCGGCTCCCCCTCAGTAAAAAAATAGCCAGAGAATTGTGTAATGATGTTACACTCCATCGGGGCCTTCAATTCCTTAGTATACAGGGCCGTTCCATTCTCATCCTGTGCCTCAATCTTAAAGGTCACATTCTGTCCGTTGGCATGAGGGAAGGTATAAAGTTCAAACTCCAAAGGCTGTCCATCCGTTGACGAATCCAAGTCGAAATACACCTTCTGCTGAGAATTGGCATTTCCCAAACCTGTTGTCACATCCAACTGTCCACTACCGCCGGTATATAAGAAGTAGAAACGCTTGACATTGCTCGGTTTCTTGTCTTTCGTCATAAAACGGAGCATCGCAGTGGCACGGTCCAGAACATATTGCTGTTCCTTCATATTACCCGACACTTCCAGGTCCCCATAATAATAAAAGGTATCCGTAAATCCCGTACCGCCAGAAGCCGTAACATTGGTGAACTTAATCTGGGTGGGCTTGGTTGTCGATGGGTTCGCCTCACCACTATGTCCCAGGATCAGCAGTTCGTAATGTCCTTCCTCCAACGACATGACCGCTGTTCCGAAATCACTGTCTCCCAGCTTCTGATTGTCATATTTCACCCGCTGCCCATCTTGATAGACAGCAAAACACAACCGAGTACAGGCCTTTTCTACTGGCACCTTGCCTCGTGTCAGATTCTCATTAGCAAACGATTCCACATCCGCAACGGTCAGCACGACGTTTCCATTTACCTTCGAAGGCGATTCCGACGGGTCAAGAATAGCTTTCTCACAACTACTAAGCATCAGCAAGCAAACACCTGCCAACATAAGTGTACATAAACAATTTCTCATAGTATATTCATATAAAAATAGTGGAGATGGAGGGGTTCGAACCCTCGTCCGCACAAGGAAACCATACGCTTTCTACACGCTTATTCCAGTCTTCATTTTCGTGCGCCGTCAAGACCTGGACCACCAAACGACACCTTATCCTCTAAAACTTCACCATGACATCGAGGCCTGCAATGGCTATTTCCGATTTACCTGCACCGCTTGACCCTCAGATTCGGAACAACATCCTTGGAGCGATGTCTCGTTCTCCTACCTGGTAAGAGAATTAAGCTCATAATCTACTGTGCTTCGATTAAGCAGCGAGAGCATACTTATTGTTGCCAATTAATTTTCTGTTCACTCAGATTAAGGAGCTAGCCAACGAGGCTCCGCGTGCTTACGTACCATCTCATCTTGCCGTCAAATCCAGTCATCCCCAGAGCTGACAACAGTTCCTAAAACGGTAACTGAGCATGCAAATGTACAACTTTTTTCGAAAGTACGCAAGATTTTCGAAAAAAAGTATTTAGAATAACAATATTTTCAAAAAAAATAAGTTAATAAATATGTATTAATATATCACAACGCTAAGTAAAATAGAAATGAAACGATATATCTTATCCATTTGGATGCTTTTGACCTTGGTAACAACCGCCATGGCCCAGTCAATGACAGACCAACAGGTCATGGAGTTCTATATTGAGCAGCGCCAGCAGGGTGTCAGTCAACAGCAGATTGTGACAAAACTGATGCAGCGAGGTGTGAACATACAACAGTTACAGCGCATCCGCAAGAAATACGAACAGCAGCAAAACAACAGCGGTTTAGGTACTGTCAATATCACGACTGACCCCAATGCAGAACGTCTGCGTCAGAACAATGCTGCCCCTAGGGACGATGACGGCAACACCACCTTCCGTCACAGCAGTGATCCAACCCTCAAGCGACCAAACACCTATGATGACAACGACCCCGAATACATGAACATGAACCGTGAATTCGGGCTTTTGATGCCCGACTCTGCAGAGTTGGAGCGTATGCGTATTGAGGAAGAAGTACTCAACCGAAACCGCAAACGTGTCTTCGGACGTGACATCTTCAACAACAAGAATCTGACTTTTGAGCCTACTATGAACATCGCTACCCCCCAGAATTATGTCTTAGGAGCCGGCGATGCTGTTAACGTAGATGTTTGGGGAGCCTCCCACAACTCATTCCAGAGTACCGTATCGCCAGACGGCACCATCCAGATAGAAGGTTACGGTCCCATCAGCGTTAGCGGACTGACCGTAGAACAAGCCAATGCTCGTTTGCGTTCACAATTAGGAGCACGCTACCAAAATTCCAGGATTCGTCTGACGGTCGGCCAGACCAAGACCATCATCGTCAATGTCATGGGCGAGGTCAACGTCCCCGGCACCTATACCCTTTCCGCCTTCTCCACCGTGTTCAACGCCCTCTATATGGCAGGTGGCATCAGTGATATCGGAACATTGCGTAGCATCAAGGTGTATCGTAACAACCGTCAGATATCCACTGTTGATGTCTATGATTACATCTTCAACGGGAAGCAGACAGGCAACGTCCGTCTAGCCGACAACGACGTCATCATCGTAGGTCCTTACGAAAGTCTGGTCAACATCACAGGTAAGGTAAAACGTCCTATGTACTACGAGATGAAGAAGTCAGAGAGTGTGGGCGCTCTGATTAACTACGCAGGCGGCTTTACTGGCGATGCCTACAAAAAATCTGTCCGCATTGTCCGCAAGGGCGGGACCCAATATTCTGTCTATAACGTCAGTGAATTTGACATTGCAAAGTTTCCCGTCAGTGATGAAGATTCAGTAAGCGTTGACTCCGTACTGCCCCGCTACTCCAATATGGTTGAAGTGAAAGGAGCTGTGTTTCGTCCTGGCATGTATCAGGTTGGCGGAGATATTCAAAGCGTACGCCAACTCATCGAGAGTGCAGAGGGAGTGACAGAGGAAGCCTTTGTTCCCCATGCTATCCTGCATCGTATGAAGCCAGACCGTACCCTCGAGATGCTGTCAGTTGACCTACAGGGCATCCTAGCAGGCACTGCCGCTGACATTCCCTTACGCAATGAGGACGTGCTATTTGTTCCTAGCAAGCAGGACATGTTGGAAGAGCAAACTATCACCATTCATGGCGAGGTGCGCAATCCCGGAGTCTATAAATATGCTGAAAATGAAACACTCGAGGACTTCGTACTTCAGGCAGGCGGTTTGAGCGATGCAGCTTCTATGGTAAAGGTCGATGTAGCCCGCCGACTGAAGAATCCTGCAGCCACAACCGCATCCGACACAATAGCTCACACCTACTCGTTTGCTCTGAAGGACGGCTTCGTCATTGACGGCCAGACCGCCTTCAAGCTGCAACCCTACGACGAGGTTTATGTGCGTACCAGCCCAGGCTATACCAAACAGCAGAACATCCGCGTGGAGGGAGAGGTAAACTTCGAAGGAACCTATACGTTGAGTAAGAAAAACCAACGTTTGAGCGAAGTCATCCGACAGGCAGGAGGCCTTACCTCAACAGCTTATACGCAAGGAGCACGTTTGGAACGCCGCATCACCGACGACGAACGACTCCGTATGCAGACCGTCCTGAAGATGGTAAAGGCACAAAGCGGTGATCGCGATACGCTCGATGTAAGCAAGCTTGACTTAGGAAGCACTTATTATGTCGGCATCCACCTTGACGAAGCCCTTGCCACCCCTGGTGGAGATGAGGACATTGTACTGCGTGAGGGCGACCGTATCATCGTGCCACAATACTCCGGAACCGTGAAAATCAGCGGTGAGGTCATGTATCCCAACACTGTAGCTTATCGTGACGGAAAGAGTGTTAAGTACTACATCAACCAGGCTGGCGGCTGGGGTAGTCGTGCCAAAAAGGGACACACCTATATTATATATATGAACGGCACTGTAGCTCGTATAGGCTATGGCACGAAGATTCTTCCCGGCTGTGAGATTATCGTTCCCAGCAAGCCAAAGAACAGCCGTTTGACACTGCCAGAAATCATGTCTATTGGCACGAGCACTGCCTCTCTCGCTACCATGATTGCCTCTATTGCCAATCTACTGAAATAGTTATTTCCCTCCACACGAGTTATATAAATAACATGTAAACTATTCTTATGGAAGAAACGAAGAAAAAAACGGAAGTCATTGACCCCAAAGTCGCGATAAGCAAGATATGGCAGAATAAAAAGACCTTCATATTCGTTTGGATTATAACATTTGCCCTGTCATGCCTATGGATATTCCCCCAACCCCGCTATTATACTGCAGAAGTATCAGTAGCACCAGAATCAGCATCAAATGAAGGCGGAGGGAGCCTTGCATCGTTAGCATCAAGTTTTGGTGTCAACATCGGTAATGGTTCTACTGATGCTATCTATCCACAACTATATCCAGAGTTGTTCAACTCCACTTCTTTTTTGGTTAAGCTACTTGATATCAAAGTAAAAACATTGGACGGGGACATACAGACAGATTACTATACATATTTGAAAGATTATCAGAAAAAGAATTATCTATTACTTCCATTTCTTTGGATAAAGAAATCCATAACATCTCTTTTTGAAACGGAGAAAGAAATGGAAACACCGGGGAAAAATGGCCAGCGCTTCGACCCCTTTCGTTTATCCAAGAAAACCAGCAAAATTATTGAAAAAGTTAGTAACAACATCAGTTGTACTTATAGTAGAACGACAGACGTGATAACTATTTCGGTAAAAGACCAAGACCCATTGGTATGTGCTCTATTAGCTGATAGCGTTAAGGAACACCTGCAAGTATTCATTACAGACTATCGCACAAAAAAGTCGCGTATAGATTATGAATACTACAAGAAACTGACAGCGGAGGCTAAACAGGAATACGAAAAAGCCCGCCAGCGTTATGGCAGCTATGCAGATGCAAACATGGATATTGTTCTGGAAAGTTATCGAGCCAAACGCGACGATTTGGAGAACGACATGCAATTAAAATACAACACATACAGCACACTGAACGCCCAATTACAGGCAGCTAGGGCCAAGGTACAGGAAAACACTCCTGCTTTCACGACTTTGACAAATGCTACTGTACCTATTAAGCCTACCGGTCCTAAACGTATGATTTTCGTTGCCATCATGCTATTTCTGGCTACTTTAGGTACAGCCATGTACCTGTTCCGCAAAGAGCTTATCAGGTGGTTCTAAATACATGAAATATTTGTGAAGTCCTGCTTATGAGCATATTCTATCTCATTTTCATACTGCTTACAATCCACTTTTCTTATCGTTATGACAGTATTGAGGAGTATGACAGCCACAAGCAACACCGTCTGTGGCTGATGTGTGCTTATATGATATGCCTTACAGGATTCAGTTATGGGCTTGGTGGAGACAAATTCACCTACATGGAGGAATTTGAATACTATCCAGAGTCCTTCTCCGATGCTAGCGAGTATATTCTATCGGGAGTGATACTAAGAGGACAGATGCCGTCATGGACAATTATCAACATCATATGCAGAAACGTATTTGGGTCGTTCTATGCCGTACAATTGATGGAAAGTGCGGCTATAAATATTGCTGTATGCTATATTGTTAGTAAATATACGAAACGCTATTTCCTGTTTCTGCTCATTTATTTCTTCTCGCTCAAGTATTTTATCTTCAACTGTGAGGTGATGCGTGAAGGATTTGCCATAGCTATAGTACTCTTCGGCATGCACTCATACATGACGGGTAGGAAATGGCTCTTTTATTTATTACTACTTTTTGCTTTGACGTTTCATGTGTCAGCAGCTTGCGTTCTATTATTCCCATTCATTAAATTTAAACTCTCCTGGAAGACATTATATATAGCAATCGCCATGAGTTTTGTCTGCTGGTTAGCAAGCGATATGATTATGGGTAGGGTTTTAGGACTCGCTTTTGGCGGTGAAGGAGCATTTGCCCAGAAGGTGATGTTCTATTCGCTTCAAGCAAGTTCTTTCTTCGGATATCTTCGGTATCTTCTGACATATTTAATATTTCCTTACATCA
>Ga0310786_10001131_pt1 | contig 42864 bp, 50 predicted proteins | sample AusTroGonzalo_MG_FD_203881 | JGI IMG/M metagenome (GOLD analysis project Ga0310786, IMG submission 203881) | Bovine rumen microbial communities from tropical cattle in Woodstock, Queensland, Australia - Gonzalo_03 (v2) (version 2) | ecosystem: Host-associated > Mammals > Digestive system >...
TCTTAATGTATGGAAATATCTCTTTGTAAGTGATAGCATTTTGGTTTCCGATAATCAAAAACTTCTTATTGTAGTCCATAAGTTGTTTTACATAATCTCTAAACAAAGAAAATGGGGGATTTGTGACTACTACATCGGATTGTTTCAAGAAGGCAATACATTCTTCGGTTTCATAACCGCCATTTCCTTGCAGTTGGATAACAGTTTCATTTTCACCGTCATATTCATATTTCCAAGCACCGTTACCGTTGTCATAGTTGGTACATATTACCTTTTTCAGTTTCAAATATTCAAAATTGTCCTTGAAGCATTTTGTGAAGTTGCTTTGTCTGTAGTCATCACAGTTGCAATATACAACCTTTCCTTCAAAAAACGGAACATAGTTGACCATTTCCCTTTCTATGTCTTCAAGTTGAGTATAAAACTCATCATTCTTTGCGGTCTTTGCTGCGTGGAGGTTATTGTTCTTTGCCATATCTTTTAAATTTTAATTGTTGTTAATAAATAGGTCTGACACAACTATTATATCAATAATTTACCATCTTTTATACTAAAACGCCCCAGATTGTCTAAAAATGGCTTTATAAGTATTTAGTCTTGTATAGAATATACAAAAAATATTTGAATAAAACAAGAAAAAAGCCCCTTTTTTGAAGAGGCTCTGGAAATAAAATAATGTATTGTTTTTTAAAAACAAGGGCTGGCTATATAATGACAAAACAAAAAAGAGGAAGGAAGGATATGTGCCAGCCCATTTTTTAATGAAAATAATAAGAAAGGACATTTCACTGGTGTATTTACAGCTGAACTGCTATGGTTGGCAAATCTATTCAGCCTTCTATACCCAATGTTGTTATAAATATACAAAAATAATTTGAAAATAACAAGGGAAAATGAAAAAAAATAAGCCCCTTACTTGAAGAGGCTTAAACTATGAGTAGAATAATTTAACATAAAACTAGGCATTAAATACGGATATAAAATCCACATTTTTTGTTTTAGTTTTTCAAAGAACCTGTTGCATTATTATTAAAATAAGCATTAAAATATAATGCTTTTACTTGGCAAAATCAAGAACAAAATCGGTAAAAAGTTGGATGCAGTTTTTTTCCAGTATGTCACTCCAGCCTTCCACCAGCATTTCCAAAGTTTTGACAGCCACCATTTCTTTGTTTTTGTAGATACAAATTCCATAGCTGTACGCAGCAAGTTCATCACCGTTGAAGAAAGCTATTGTATAGCCGTTGTAGGTAAATTGTCCATCAAAATCTTGAAATAGTTGTTTAACTTTGTTGTATATATCCATAGCATATCAATTTAGAATTCAAGGTGCAAAAATAAAAAAAAATCATCATTTTTCAATTTTTTTGGTTTTTCGCACTATTTATATTTATATTTGTGATTTAAAAATATTTTTTGTATAATCGCAAAAACGAGTTAGTGCTAGGAACTCAAAAACTGAAATAGAAAATTAGTAAAATACATATTTTGTTCACCACCCTTGAGATTGCTAGCACCAGTTGATAGGGTGGTTTTTTAATGATTAAAACTCAAGGCGAGAGGATAAAATGCCATATAAAATATGATGACCAAAGAAGAAGAAGATTTTATTGACAGTTTGTTTGAACCAAATTCTGGAAGAGTTGAAGAAACGCAAATTGTAAAAGATAAAGGAAGAGGAACATATGGTAGTGTGTCTTTAGCTCCAACTACCGTTGTTTCTTTTGACAACAGTGAATATAGGGAAAAACCTTGGTATAATACTGAGGAAAACCAGAAAATAATGATGGAAGCCATCATAAAAGCAAATCCGCATTTCAAATACAGCTGGCAAACATATGAACCATATATGTTCCTTATAAAAGGGAAAGGACTTGGTATATTGCCACTGGAAGGCTATAGTTGGACATTAACGGAAAAATTTGTGCTTAGTCGTTTTGAAGACCAGTTGATAATGTCTTATTGTCCATATATCAACGACAAAGAACCAAAAAATCCATATTGGGAAATGTCACAAGAAGCTGTTATTGAAATGGCTAAAATGATGTGTGAAGCCGAAGGCTTTTCCGAAGAGGAAACCGCCAGACAAATTGAGAATATTAAAAAAATGTAAAGTATGACGAAAGATGAATATAACGAAATTTTAAAAAATGTTGAGTGGAAAATTGGTTATACCAGATTGTATCCCAATGCAGTTAATTCTATTTTGAAAGTAAAAAACATAAAAGAAATGCAAAAAGGTTTTACCTTGTTTGCGTTGTATTTATCCACCGAAAACATTAAAGCACCTTTTATAGAATTTTGCCATAAGCACAAATTGAATGATGTTTTACAACTTGTATCCAGACAAGATGCTGGTCGAACAAAAAGTCTGGAAAAGTCTGGAAAAGTCCAGAAAAGTTCTGGAAAAGTCCAGAAAAGTTCTCGTCTGGACCAAAATGAAGACGTAAATAATTGTAATTCAATTGGATACGATAATTATGCTGGAACCAAAGAAATAAAAGAAATAAAAGATATAAAAGATATAAAAGATAAAGAAGAAGAAAAAGATAAAGAAGAAGAAAAAGATGAGGGTATTAAAATTAATGGGTTTGTATTTAAAAATCACTATAGGTTCATATGGGCAATTCATAATTTTAATGCACCAATTATAGATGGCATAGAAACCAAATGGAGTGATTTTCAAATTAGACAAGATAATAAGGAGTACGGATATGAAAAAATACGCCATAAACCAACTGGCAAATGTTATTACTTCAATTTCATACGTGCTAATGGTATTTTGTACAAGAATGATACATATAAATTAGAGCCAATTGATGAAGATGATTTATGGATAAATAGATGAGGGCTGAAATTTAAATTTGGGTTTTTGAAATCTTTTTTGTATATTTGTAATATACATTCCAAATAAGGGAAAGCATGTATGTTAGGAGCGTGAGGGGTTTTCTTTTTGGGGGAATTGTTAAACCCCTCACTTATACTCCAAGTAAATGTAAAGATAAGTATAAATGATAGGAGGAAGGATGATAATCATTAGTACTCCAAGTAATAATAAATAAAGTAAATAGTAAAGAAATGACTAATTTAGAGTATTTTGAACCGACAGCCCAATATAAAGTGGTAAAGGCTATGATTGAAGATGCAGAATTCTTCAAGACCATTAGTAAGATAGTGAACCAGAACGCATTTGAAGACAAGAATGCCAGAATGATTGTAGGCATCATATCCGATTACTTCAAGAAAAACGGATATGTACCGACATACGCCACTATCCAATATGAATTATTATCCAAGAACGGTGTAGACAGAAACGATGCCATAAAGACAATTTCAATTATTAAAGGTACATCAATTGACGGCATAGACAGTGTAATGAATATGGGTATAAAATATTTCAAGCTTAAATACCTTGTAGCTATGGCTAACCAAATACTTGACAGAGTGGAGAAAGGTGATGATGAAGAACTTATCATTAAACAAGCCCAAGATAAGATAAACAAATTTAACAGCACCGAACTTGAAGGCACTACAACTACAATCATCACTGAAGATGTTATTAAAGAGGTAATGTTGGATACGGAAGAAAATAGAGCTATTCCAACTGGAATAGATAAACTTGACAGCCAAATGGCTGGCGGTCTCGGTAGAAAAGAGATAGGATTATTTGTAGCACCAACTGGATATGGAAAAACAACGGCTGGCACAATATTTGCCAACCACGCAGCAAGGCAAGGCTATAAAGTATTACAGATATTTTTTGAAGATAAACCTAGTGACATAGTGCGTAAACATCTTGCTTGCACAACAAATGAAAGAACCAATGATTTTCAGAAAAAAAGCGCAAAAGAAGTTGAAGATATAATTAAACAATTAGGTTCAAATACTATATCTTTGCTTAAAGACAATTTAATTTTATCCAAGATGGCTGATGGTACAACAACCATAGAAGATATTGAAGTACAAATCAATAAATACATCAACCAGTACGGATTTAAACCAGATATGATGATTATTGACTATTTCTCAAGCCTTAAACATACAACCAATCCAACTAAAGATAATTGGACAGCACAAGCCACCGCAATGCGCAAAATCAAGGAATTGGCATTCAAGTATGATATGGCCATATGGGTAATGCAACAAACCAATCGTACAGCTGTAAGTAAAGATGGTGACGGTTCTACTATGGGTAATATTCAAGGTTCGTTTGAAGCCACACAGCCAGTATCAGTATGGCTTACATTACAGCGTACCAAAGACCAGTTAAGAAATTTCAGAGCCGACATTATCTTCAACAAAACCAGACATTCATTGCCTAAAGAAGATTTGATTAACATTAAGTTTGATAATGCAAGATTACAAATAGATTGTCAAGATGAAAAAGAATTTGTAATTGATAATAATGATGATGATAAAGATTTTGTATTCTAATGTTCAATTTAATGCTTAATGAAAACTTTATGCTATACACCCAGAATATGCCTCCAGAGCACTTTAAGATGCTCGTAGGATGGTTATATTTCTTCGCAGCGGAAAACTATTGGCCCAGTGACGAAGAGTGGGAAAACGCCCCTAATGACGTTTGCTGGGTGTTCAACAAATATACCGAATATATCAGCCGATGCAAGATGCGATACGAAGAGAGGATATATTCAAACATACTTGAAGACTTTGACAATAATAACGACAATAATAACGATGAAGATGAAAATGGAAATTAGACAATTAAGAGAAGAGGCTATTGAAGCCATAAGACAATTCCACAGCAAATACCCAGACCACAAGGAAAGTGAAGTTGATGATATTGCCAACGATATGAATTTTACTGGCAATTTAATAATGAGTTCAAAAACTGAAACAAATAAGACTGAAACAGAATAAGAATATGACTGATAAAAGATTTTATGAAGCCCATAGAACGGAATTGATAGAAAAAAGCAAACAGCGTTACCAAGAAAAAAGAGAAGAAATATTGGCCAAACAGAATGAACGGAAAAAAGAATACAAAAAGGCCCAGAAAGAAAACGCTGAAAAAGGTGAAATTCTGAACTTAGACACTGATAGAATGTATCGCAAATCAGTCAAGGTCAACAAACCAAGCTATATGCAAGTAAAAACTTATCCAAACGGAATTATCATCATCGAAGCTGAAGTATCGCCAAAACAATACGATGATATGTCAATAACCGATAAAGAAGGTATGAGAAACAAAAGAAGATTGGAAAATACCTTAAATAATATAAACACAGCCAATAACATCGTAATAGTGGAACATAATGAGGTGCAAGTATATCTTAAATCAGAAAACAACATTCAAGAAATTGTTGACAGTGTATCAGCCTTTATTGAAGAATTCCATAAAGCAAAAGAGCAACGCATAGCCTCAAACAACGTGAAAGCAGCCAAACCAGTATTACAATTTTCAATAGGTGGTGAATATATGGCCGAATATGAAAGTATATCCGAAGCAGCCAGAATAAGCGATACTCCAAGACAAAGAATCACATCTTGTCTAATCGGAAAAGCAAGGGAAGCTGGTGGATATATATGGAAATGGAAATACGAAGAATAATTTTTTTTAAAAAAAGTTTGTCAGAAACTTGTGAATTAAAATTATTTTTTGTATAATTGCAAAAAGAGGTTAAGAAAACAACTTCAACGTTCTTTGAGATAAAATTAATATTGTGATATTCTGGACTACCTCCGATGATATATAGTCCAGCCCAAAAAGATACAAGGTCTTTAGTTGAAAACCGAAATCGGAGGCGGTCAGTAAACTGGAGACCTTTTTTGATTTGAAAGTTTTCATTTTTAAAAATTATAGAAAAGATTTTTGTACATTTTAAATAATTGTTAGGGTCACCAATAGCCAGCTGTGACAGTCCGCTTGACCCTTTTTGTAACGAAAAAATTAACTTAGAAATTAAAATTTTAAATATATGGAAGAAAAAAAGAGCGTAGCGACAAACGCACAAAAAGAAAAAGGTTACATCCAAGTTATCACAAAGAACAACGGAAAACTGTTTGATTTCACAGAAAAGGAATACAAGTCAGTTGAAGTAATGGATGAAGATTACAAAGAGTTCGTAAAATACTATACCAAGCAGTATATGATGCACACAAGCGAAGATTTAATTACTACTACCTTTAGTGAAAGTGCAGTTAAGCTTGATGCTGCCGAAGACAATTTGGCATACACTTGTGTGAACAACAAAGCAAGAAAGATGCACTACAGAGTTGACAGTTATTCAGTTGATGTTTACAAAGTTGAATTTGTAGAGGCATAATTTAGTGTTCATATTGGGCTTAGGTCTGTGCCTTCAAACAGACCACTTTTAAATGATAGAATAAAAAATTAATAATATGAAAGAAATTAAATTTAGAAAATTGAGGTCGGATGAATTACAAGTTAGACCGACCGACACAAAGACAAAAGGAAAGGCATTATTGCTTCTTTACCAAGATGCAAGATGCGCTATGAATATACTTGACGAATCTGTAGGTCAGTATGGATGGCAAAAGGACTTCAAGGAAATCAACGGAAATATCTATTGTGGTATCGGTATTCTAAACCAGCAGCAAGAAGATTTCAAACCATTAGGTTTCAGTCCAGAATGGGTCTGGAAGTGGGATGCTGGAGCATTTACAGCAAACGATGAAGATATGCAGTCAAAGGCTGATGCCAGCGATGCAACAAAGAGAGCAGCCGTATGTTGGGGTATTGGAAGAGAGCTTTACGCTACACCAAAGATAAGGATAAACTGTCCAGACAGCTATTATTATAATGACCGTTTAACAATGACATTTTCTGTTAAATCCATAGAATGGGATGGCGATAAGTTGGTTGACCTTATTATTATAGATAGGTATGGCAAAGAAGTATATAACTTCAAAACTGGTAATGAACAGCCAGCCGAAAGCAAACCAGCTGATAATGCAACAATTCTTAAAGAGTTTTGCAGTGGCAAAAAAGGCACTGTTGACACCGAAACGTTAAAAGAGTTCTACAACTACTGGAGTGCCAGAATTGAAAAAGGCGATTTCAAAGGTACGATGAACCCAGAAAATCTATGGAATAAACATTTAGCAAGGAAAGCAGCATAATGGCAAAATATAAGTTTGAATACACAATACAATCAACAGTTGGTGGAACTGTTGTGATAGAAGCTGAAGATGAATATGATGCTTGCGAAAAGTTTGAACTGATGAAGGATGAACTTATATGTGAGAATGCTGAAGATGTTCAGTACACAGGTAATTTTAGGGTTTGTGATGACCCTTATTATGAAAAAATTGATGAATAATGGAAGAGAGTTGGAGACCAGTTAAAGACTACGAGGGACTTTATGAAGTCTCCAATTTGTCCAATATAAGAAGTATGGATAGAATAGTTGATTGTAGGAACAATTACGATGTCAGAAGCACAAGGGTAATGAAAGGCAGAGTTCTAAAACCGTTGCTTAAACATTCCAAAGACAAAGCCAAATACTATTATGTTACGTTATGCGACAAAGACCATATCAAGAAACGTTACAAGTGGCATACAGTGGTGGCAAAGTCATTTCCAGAGTTATGTGGGGTGTGGCATGAGGGCTGTGAAGTACACCATAAAGATTTCAATGCAAGCAACAATTTACCGCAAAATCTTATATGTTTTACCAAATTGGAGCATATTCTAGTCCATAAGTTACTGAATAATTTGAAGAAACAATAATTTTTTTTAATTTGTAACTGATTAATTATTAATGCAATATGACAAAATGTCACATTTTTTTCAAAAAAAATGACAAAATGTCAGTTTTTGGCACGATTTTTGATGGAGATGTAATGTACTAAAATTTTAACAATATGAAAAAGAATAATCAAAACAGCCAGAGCGCAGAGGCTAAAAACAGCGCAGCAGAGAATGTAACAAAGGTGCTGATGGGTGAGATTGATGCTCCAGTTAAGTACATTCTTCATTACCAAGAAATTATCTGGGACAGAACTAAACGTGAGAATATTACTGTAAGCAAGATGGACTTGTGTTATAGTCCATACGACAAAGACCAAATGGAAGCAGATTTAGACCGCTACTTTTGCATGTGGAACAATTTAACGGATGAAAATAACACCTACTGTTTCGGCTATGAGCGTAATGCTGACGAAGAAATTAGCAGTGTAGCATTGCTTACCGATATGGGTAACAATAGAGTGTTAAAACGTTTAATTGAGAAAGAGGAAATAGAATAACTCGAAAATTTATTTTGGAAAACCATTAAAGTAAAATAAAATAATTGTTGTATGTGAAAAAATTGTTGTATATTTGCTGTTGAATTCTTAGCCTAATAAATGATGGCTACAAAATGGTCAACAAAGGGCAGTAAAAAAGCCCTACTTTTTAACGAAATAGGGCTTCCAGAACCTTTTTTGTGGGTCGTACTGGACTCGAACCAGTGACCATTTAACAAGTCATTTGTGATACTAGGCTACATATTAAAAAGCATTTTGTGTAACTTAAAACAAACAAAACAATGAAAAACACATTCAAAATTTCCTTTTATTGTAGGGACAGTAAAAAGGACAAAAACGGACAAGCCCATATTGAAATGGGAATTAATGTAAACCAAAAAAGATTGTTTCTTAATCTTCCGTTTTTAGTTGAGCCAGAGAAATTCAACAGCAAACGCAGACCAAAAGAAGTTGAGGATTATTTAAGCCTTATGCGTACAAGAATCAATCAAATAATGGTTGATATGATTTCGCACGAAGAGCCGATTACTTCTGAGCGTATCAGAGAATATGTAAGAACTGGAGGCTATCGTTCTTATACCATTAATGATTTGTTTGATGACTATTTGGAAATCATCAAAAAGAGAATAGGGAAGGAAATGTCAGCTACAGTCTGGCGAAAGTATGAGTTGGTAAAAGAACTTTATCTGGAAGATAACGATGGCACAAAAGAAGTTACAGCCATAACAACCCATACAGTGAATATGTTTCACAGCAAGCTTATTGAGAGATACCAGACAGCTACAACAGCTGGCTATATGCAGAAGCTTAAAACATTCATCAAATTTGGACTGGACAACGGCAAATTAAAAGTAAATCCATTCCAAGGCATAAAAATCAATAGGGAAACAAAACCCATAGAGTATTTGACAGAAGATGAAATTGAAAAGCTGGAAAATGCCGATATAGAAAACAAGTCACTAAGAAACGTATTAGACTGTTTCCTATTCCAGATAAGCAGCGGTTTAGCCTATGCTGATATATTGGCGTTAAAGAAAGAAGATATACAAAACGATGGCAACGGACATTATTATATTAATAAAAGAAGAGTAAAGACCAATGTGGAATACACAGCTGTTATTTTACCTTTAGGTGTTAGGGTGTTGGAAAGAAACAATTATAATCTTAATGTTATTTCAAACCAGAAATTCAATGTATATCTTCACATAATAGAAAAGGCATTAGGCTTTAAGAAGTCACTGCATAGTCATTTGTCAAGACATACTTATTTAACCTTGCTTTTGAACAAAGGTGTTAGAATGGAAACTGTCAGTAAATGTGCTGGCCATTCATCAGTGAAGATAACAGAAAAGTATTATGCTGATTTGCATAAAGATACAATTATAAAAGAAGTGGGGTCTGTAATGTAAATTGCTTTCATTTTATTTAAGTTTTTATTCTTGAAGCTACTGGTAATCAGTGGCTTCTTTTTTTTTATTGATTTTTCATAAAAAAAAATTATATTTTTTATGTTTATATACTATTTATAAATAAAGAAGAAATGGAAGACAAAATCAGAAATTTGGAAAATGAGGGCCGAAAGATAGTATATGGAATAATAAGCGGCCACTGTTCCGAATGTTATTTCACACCGAACAGATTTGACAATGTGGACCTGTTCATAACTGGTAAAACTGGAGTTGAAGCTGTTATGGAAATAAAGAACAGAACAGGATACACCTCTCAAGAAATTGACATATTAGGTGGCCATATACTTGAAAGAAACAAATACAACGCATTATTAAGCTATGAAGGATACAAACCTCTTTATACGATAGTATATCCCGATGAAATGTTGATATGGGATGTATCTGAAATAAATAATGATAGGTTTCAGATTGAGGATAAATATCCAGACACGACAGCCATAAAAGGCCATAGAATTCCCAAGTCGGTTGTTTATCTCAAAAGGGATGAAGCCTGTTGTATAATACACAGGAACAAATGAATGCAAGCGATATAATAGCGAAGATAGCAAAAGACAAAACATTGGACACCATCATCCATAACATAGCCAAAAACAATACGGATGAAGATTTAAACGACCTTTCCCAAGATTTATTAGAAACATTATTACTCAAAGACCCAGATTATATAGAAGAGCTATATGAGAAGGGACAGATGAATTTTTTCCTTACCAGACTGGTCATAAACAACATCAATAGCCGTACCTCACGATTTTACTACAAATATCGTAAAAATAAAGGAAATCAAACCAGCATAGATGAGCTCACCAAAAACCAAACAGACAACACAATTGAATATTAACGCCAAAGAGTTGAGGAACATTATGAGCCAATATGAATACAACCTCAATGATGACGACAGAAGCTACGCCATAAAGACAGCGATGAATAAACTGGATAAAGCCGATAAGATAATATATGCCATATACCTTGAAGTGGGAACAAAAACAGCCACAGCACAAGTGTTAGGCATCTCAAGAATATCAGCCACCAGAATAATCCATAACATAGAAGACAGAATAAAAGAATTGACAATTAAAAATATCGGAAAATGTACCTAGACTTATTACTTATACACCTTATAATAGTTTTTATCCTAGACATAAGCGGATTTGTGGAAGATGGAATTCAACCGTTTTTCATCAAACATTTCAAACACAGATTAAGGTCAAAGCCCTGGACCTGTGATATGTGTCAAACGCTTTGGGTGGGGATAATATATTTATTAATAACGAGCCAGTTCACAATCTTGAATTTGAGTTTCGTTTTCTTGCTTTCTTATTTGTCGCCAGTGACCAATAACTTGATGCTAGCAATTAGGGAAGCCTTGCTAAAAATAACCAACTTAATTTAAACTGATATGAATTATACAAAAGAACAATATGATATTTTAACCAAATACAGAAACAACCTTTACACAGCCTGTTATGCCAAATTCATAAGAATGGAAGGCAGAGCTGGATTGACCGAACTTGACGAAATATACAAAAACGTATTCCATACAACATCTGGAATCATAGGCGGTTGCGCAAACTGTCTTCTAAACGCCTGCAAGAAACTGGGAACATTATATTTCCAAGATGAAAAAGAATATCAATCCATAGAAGCCAAACAAGCTGAAAAACAAACAACTACAGAAGCCCCAGCCAAACAAACACCAAAAACGGCAAAGAAAAAGCCGACAACCAAAAATAAGAAAAAATAATCCATATAAACTATGGCAGTAAAAATAGAAAAGAAAAACAATATAGAGGTTAAAAATGAAAATCAGAAATGTTGTTTCCGTTATCTAAATGATGAAGAAATTGATAAGATAATGATAAATAGAATCAAGTCTTCACCCAAAAGAGGCGGTAAAGCAAAAGATGGATGGACTGATGAAGAATTAAGATTAAGAAATTCAGTAGTCCTAGACCTATTATGTAACAAAGGCATTTCCAGAGCTGAAACAAGCAGAATATTACAAACCAGATGGGGAGTTGGACACACTACATCCGACAGATATATTCACGCAGCCTTAGACGAACTTGTTAAAGATTATGACGATTTCTGTGAGTATAATAGAGTTCAACACTTACAACGTTTGGAAGGTGTATTGGAAGACAGTTTAAGCCACGGAGATAGAAAGAACGCTTTGGCAGCACTTGAACAAATTGCTAAAATAAATAGCCTATTCCTTGAAAGAAAAGACATTAACATCAACAGTGATACAATATCTTTTGATTTTCAATAATTTTTTTGTATATTTATGAAAATTAACCGATTATGATTGAAATTTGGAAAGATGTTAATGGCTACGAAGGCTATTATCAAATTAGCAATTTAGGAAATGTTAAAGGTGTTGAAAGATTAGTCAAAAACCCTTATGGTGATACTATGAGAGTTAAGAAAGAACAAATCTTAAAACCCAAAACTAATGGCAGTACAGACCATTTAAGCGTTTGTTTGTGTAAAAATGGAAAGGTACACAAAAAATATATCCATAGAATGGTAGCTGAAGCTTTTATTCCTAACCCAGATAATTTGCCAGAAGTAAACCATAAAGACGAAAACCCCTTAAACAACAATGTAGAAAACCTTGAATGGTGTACACATAAATATAATAACACCTATGGTGGAAAAATAGAAAGATTTAAAGCCTTAATGAACGGAAAATGGAAATTCTACGGAAACCAGTTTGTTGATGGCGAACATAACAGATTATGAAACAAAAAAAACGTACATATAGTGGAATAAAATTGTTTGAATGGCAAAAAGCTGTAACCGATTTCATTTGCAATGCAAAAGGAACTGGGAAAGTGTGTGTCTGCAAAGCGCCACGCCAAAGGGGAAAGTCCTATATGTGCGAAGGTATTTTGTTGCATTACGCTATAAATCAAGCACATAGCATTAATGCAATGATTTCACCGACACTTGCACAAAGCAGAAAGGTGTTTAAAGAAATTGTCAATGGCATTTATGCTTCTGGAATCATAGCAAAGAAAAACGAAACACTTTTGGAAATTGAATTAATCAATGGAAGCACCATATTTTTTAAAAGTGCCGAAATGGGTGACGGTTTAAGAGGTTTCAAAGTTTCTGGAATTTTGATATTGGATGAGGCAGCATATTTGACTGATGACATATTGGAATTGATATTACCTTGGAGACAAGTTTCAAACGCTCCAATGTTGCTTGTATCTACGCCAAAAATACGTCAAGGTGCATTTTATTCATATTGGTTACAAGGATTAGAAGATGGTGAAAATATTAAATCCATAGATTGGTGTGACTGGGATACAAGCTGTTTGATTTCTGAAGATATGATTAAGCAGTACAAAAAAGTTATGACTGCAAACCAATTCAAATCAGAAATTCTTGGTGAGTGGCTTGATGATGATGGAATGGTGTTTACAAACATCACAGATAACATTATGGATTACGAAGTCACAGCATCAACAGCTTATTATGCTGGAATAGACTTTGGAGCTGGCAACACTGGGGACTATACATCAATTACAATTTTCAATGAAAAAGGTGAAATGGTTTTTTTGGACTATTTTAACGATTTAGGGACATTCCAGCAAGTGGATAGGATAATTGATGACCTTGAACCTTTTATGGCTTCTATGAAGAAAATTTACGCTGAAAACAACAGTATTGGTTCACCATTCATTGACCTTATAATTAAAAGTTGTAAGGAAAGACGTTTAATGTCCATAATAAACACTTTGGAAAGATGGACAACTAGCAACAGTTCAAAACAAAAATTAGTGGTTCAGTTCTGTAATGGACTAGAACATAGTGAGGTTAAGTTATTGAATGACAGAGTGTTAATTAACCAATTAACATCCTATGAGGCTACATATAACGTCAAAACACAAACCATTTCTTACAATGGTGCTTATGGAACACACGATGACTGTGTAATGTCAACTATGATAGCTTGGTATGCAAAAGCACAAAACACACAGACTGGAGTATATACAATAGGCGGTGCAAGGATGACAAAGAGACAAAATAGAAAGTGGTAAATAATTTAAATTAAAATTAACAATATGATTGATTCATACGACAAATTAACGATTAAGAAGTACAGGGAATTGATGGGTTTGAAAAGAGATGAATATGATGATGATTTATCTTACAGTATGGATATTATGTCCATATTATCTGACAAGACCATAGATGAGTTATTGGAAATACCGTTAGATGATTTCAGTGATATAGCGTCAAAATCCAAATTCTTGTATGAAACAATTGACAGGAACGGTGAAGTTCCCAAGACATTAACCATCAACGGAAAGAAATACACTGTGATGAAAGATGCCAAACAGTTATGTGCTGGCCAGTATATTGATTATAAGGCCTATTTAAGCAAGGGTGATGTTGTTGATATGTTGCCTTACATCTTGACTGTTTTTATTGTTCCAGAGGGCTGCAAATACAATTCTGGCTATAATGTTGAAGAGTTGGCTGAAGAGTTTGACAACAACATAACAATTCCGACAGCATTATCAATAGCGGATTTTTTTTTACATCAATCAAAAGCCTCAATGCTCAGTTCTCTAATCTATTTGAAATGGATGATGAAGAGGAAAATGAAGAAGGAAAAGAACAAGGAAATGATGGACCAGATGAGGGACTGTCTGGAACAGATAGAATCATTAGAGAGTTTAATCAGAATTTCGGATGGTTGGACACAGCAGTCAAAGTAAGGGAAGTGACTGGACAGACCATTGAACAGGTGTTTGATATGAACATTGTCGAATACTTCAATTATCTCAGTTATATCAAGTCACGTAATATGGTTGATGATGCGATAAACAGGGAAGCGTTAAATAAAGGCAAGGTAAAATACTATTAATTATGATTAAGTTTGACAATTTACAAGCTGCATTGGAAGAATATGGAAATGTCATTGCCGAACAATACAAATCCAATTTGAATGCAAACGGACATAAAGCCACAGGAAACCTTATCAATTCCATAACAAGCCATATAACCGTCAATGGTTATGAATACGCCATAGAATTGACGTTGGAAGATTATTACAAATATGTGGAAGAAGGCAGAAGGCCAGGCAAGTTTCCGCCCATTGATAAGATATTACAGTGGATAAAGGTGAAAAAGATTTTACCTACACCCATCAATGGCAAGCTACCGACCGAGAAACAATTGGCGTTTCTTATCAGCAGAAAAATAGCCAATGAAGGTACAAAAGGCACATACGACCTTGAAAAAGCCATTGACACCACCATCAACGAATGGGATGAAAAGATTACCGATGCACTTGATAAGGATATTATGAACTGCATTGATGAAATTCTGTTAATGGCATAGTCCAAGTTGAACTTGAACCTAAAACCATAAAGCGTTGACTTTTAAGCAGTTAACGCTTAAATTATAATAATAAGGCTACAAATAAAGACAAATAAAAATTAAAATTATGAAATACAGTGTATACACATATAACCTAAACGGCTATGAAATTTTGCACAATATACCCACAGAATGTATGAATCCAGAGATAGAGTATTTGTATTTGACAGATGACCACAGTATAACTTCAAGTACGTGGACTGTTGTTTACGTGGATGATTTGACTGGGACAACATTTGACAAGTGCTATCAGCTTCGTTTTTTTCCATTCAAGTATGTAAACACAGATGTAGTGATGCGTATTGATGGTTCAATGGCTATCAATAAAGACGTTATGCCGTTGTTTGAGGCGTTTGAGAAAAGTGGATGTGATGCCGCTATGATGTTGCATCCGACCAGAAACACAATGTATGATGAGTATGTCGCCTGGGTGCAGATGCGTAATTACCCAGTGGAACAGGCCAACAAGTGTTTGTCGTTTATGGCTTCAAACGGTTATGATGTGAAAAATCACAAAGGCCTTTTCCAATATAATTTTGCGATACAGAGGAATAATGACATTAACAACAGATTGAACGCAGAGACTTATGAGGTATTGACAAGGTTGGCAACGCCACCAGACACAGCGGAGAGATTAGACCAAACATTGGGAACGTTTGTCATCAACACCCATTATCCAGATATGAAGATAATGCCAGTGGGTCAGTACATAGCATTCAATCATTATTTCAAATGGAAAATGCATCACAGTGATGTGGATATGATGTATGATTCAAGGTATGATTGTACGCCATATATGAATAATAAGCCGACCACTATATGGTTTGTTTAAATTTATATTTTAAAATAAAAAGACTATGATTAAGAAATCAGCTTGGGAAGATTGCGTATATTCGTACAGCGGTTTAGACGTATTGGATTACGCATTATTCGATGAAAACGATAACAAGATATATGAAGGCAGGGCTTACAAAAGACCTGGGGACAGTGTTATAAACATTGACTTATCACCAATTATAAGGAACTTTTTGAACAGTGCCTTACCAGACAATGTTATGGGGTCAAGGGGAGAGCAGACCAGTCACAACGCAAGTGCCATTGTGGTCGGTAATTATAATTTGCCAGATGCCATCCATATATTCACGTTAAAAGACGGCAAGGGCAATACATTGGAAACATACAGATTTTTGAACTGTTATGATTACAACACTATGTATTCAACTTTGGATAACAGCGTTAACAGTGTTCCATTAAATGGTGAAGTCAACAATCATTATGCCAATGGTATGTATAGTTTTTACAGTGTATTGACAAAGGCCAACAATGTAAGGGTCAGTATCGGAAGTGATGGTAATGTCAATGCCTGTGGTGTTGCCGCATTGTATTATTCAAATGCGAAAGGCGGTTGGAATTCTTTTTTGATTGAGGGTCAGATAAAGAGAAAAGACACATATACCAAATACAACATTGACAGACCATTTGCGGTCAACAGTTTGGATTTTGGCCATAAGACGTTAAACAACACCATCAGTGAGAGTTGGAATATCACGACACATTATTTGACTGATGAGGAAAGTAAGGCTATGGTAAGGAACATATATGGTTCAAATGACGTATATCTCCATATATTTGAGGATGACAGGGTTGTTCCTGTGGCCATTACCGACACTTCAATAGAGGAAAAGACATATAAGAATGAGGGAAGAAAGATGTTCCAGCACACAATCAATGTAAAATCATCACAAGACAAAATGAGAATATAATATGGATAAGAACGTATCATTATATATCAACAACAAGAAAGTGGATTTAAACGGCACATTGGCCATTGAATTCACTTATCAGACAACGGATTATGAAAACCCTACCGTTATCAAAAACAGTTTCAGCAAACAGGTGACAATAGATGGAACACCGACAAACAATAACCTTTTCAACCAGTTATGGAATCTTGAGAGGGTTATGGATGAGGATTTTACCTTATTCAATCCAAGTCAGAGAGTTCCATTTGAACTATACAACGGTGCTGAATTGGTGGAGAAAGGCTACGTAAAGCTTGATTCCATCAACAGGAACGGCTACAAATTAGCATACAATATCACATTATATGGTGGTTTGGGTTCATTTTTCTATTCATTGTCATATCAAGAAGGCAGTGACCTTGAAAAGACGTTGGCTGATTTAAACTATATGGGTGGCAGTAATCCAGATGATGAATTTGATTTTGAAATCAGCAAAGACAGTGTAAAAGCTGCTTGGGACAGATTGGGAAGCGTTATTCCAGGCCCTACTGGTTCAACCAGCGGTTCAACAAACAGAGGTATGTTCAGCAAGTGGGATTATATCAATTTCATTCCAGCTTATAACGGTATTCCAGAAGATTTTGATGCATCCAGAATTTTAATCAACACCAAGGACCTTGATGAAAACCTTGCAAGATACACTTCAACCAGTGCTTATTTAAGCGGACAGTTTCCATTGACAAATGGTGATGGTTATGGTGCTAAGAACGGTTATTTGGCTGGTATAACAAGAAGGGATATGACAGAATGGGAACACAGGGATTTAAGAAGTTACTTGCAACGACCAGCGTTAAGGGTTAAAGGTTTGATTAATGCCATATCAAATCCAGAGAATAATGGCGGTTATGAAGTTGAGTTGGATAACGATTTCTTCAATTCAAGCAACCCATATTATGAAAAGGCCTGGATAACAATGCCGATGATTGATACCGTCAATGCAAAGGATATGTACAGCAGTGCCTTGACCTGGACACAAGGCAATTCGGCCACAACAGCTTCCACAAGAACAAAACTTGTCAAATTGGAATATCCAGAACAATACAACACTGTTCCAAACAAAATTGAAATTACATTTAACTTGTATATGACACCTACAGCGTCAACAGCATATACAGCATCGGAGTTTTATTTGTCAAAAGACGGTGGTGATGATGATGACCTATATAACGTCATATTGACACAGTTTTATATCAATAAGACAAACACCATAAGCGGTCATAATTCATATACAGCCTCAAACAGACTGGTGTTCACTTCAAAGTATAATGGTCGTTATTGGAAAGAATTTGAGAATTACCAAAACCAGATGCCAGATGGTTCAAAAAACTGGGAATATCATTTCGGCAAGTTTGTGAACACTGGCAATGGCAGTTTTATATGGACCAATGAAGATGGAACAACAGATATAAAGGTTGTTTTGGATTTGGAAGATGTTAATTTCATTCCGATGTTGGGATACTACAGCAGATGGTTAGGCAGTAATCCAGCAAAGCAAGGCGGTAGAGGCTGGGTTAATCAGACATCTGGAGGAACACAGGTTTTCTGTTTATGGCAAGACCAACCGACAAATGTATTCTCACAGGCAAAATGGGATGGTACTGGTTCATTACGTTCATTCAAAGACCTCAAGAAAGATGATATATTGTCCGTTGAAGGCACACCTTGCAAATGGTTATTGTCATATTGCAAGCTATTCGGATTGTTCATTGAAAAGGACAAATTTGAAAACATAGTCCGTATCAAGATGAGAAACAACTGGTACAAAGATGAAGTTGTGGATTTGGATAAACACATTGACCATAGCCAACAATATAAGATAAATCCATTGACATTTACAACCAAATGGTATTCAATGGCTTATGGAGACAGGGAAAGTCAGTTTTTGAATAAGTACAGGAAAAAATGGAAAAATGATTTCGGCAAGCAGCTTATAAATACCAATTATAATTTTGATGCTGAATCAATCAATTTGTTTAAGGACAATGCATATCAGAACGGCATAACTGTATTGGAGAAATCCAATTATTTCAATAAGAAGGTTGACCCTAATGGAAATATCGTACCGCCATTTATGTATGATTGGACTGAGGTTAAGTATTTCAACACCAATTTGGAGACAACGACAAGACAAGTTTGTTTGCCTGGATTATGTGATATTACTGTATTGAATGAAAAGACACCAGATGAGTTTTATGATTTGATACCTAAATTACAATTTCACAGTGGTGATGGCAGTCCAGAGGATGGAGAGGGTGTGTTGTGTTTCTTCAATGGAATGGTTGACATAGGTAATGAGCCATATTGGTTGACCGATGATGTTGATGAAATGATGTTGGATGGCGACAATCCTTGCTGGTTATTTACCAAAACGGAAACAAATAACGATGGAACTAAGGTTATTGCAAAAAGATTGAGTTCAATACCAGAATTCAACAGATATGTTTTACATAGCGATTGTATAACAGCTGATTGGGATTTCGGTAGAACAAAGGAATTGTATGTTCCATATTACAAATTTGATATTGACAAGACACCAACCGTTTATGACAACTTTTGGAAAAGTTACATCAACGACCTTTATGATATCGATACAAGGAAGGTTGACATTTATGTGGATTTGAAGACAAACAGCTGTGCTGACTGGATGAAAAGATTTTATTGGTGGAATAACGCTATCTGGGTTTGCACCAAGATAAATGACTATGATGTTGCACTAAATCGTAGCACATTATGTAGCTTCACCAAGGTTAATGACAAGGCCAACTACCTTGAACAACCTACGTTTGATGACTGGTTTTTCAGATTCTTCCGTATAAATGGAAGCGGTGATATTCCTTGGTCTGGTTCAAGTTCAGCACTGACTGCAACATTACAGTTGGACAGTTCCAATTTATGGACCATAATTGAGCCAGAAATGCCGTTTGTTTCAATCATATCTGGACAAACATCTGGAACAACATCTATTGGAAACCAGATAACGGTACAGTTTTTGCCTAATATGCAAGACGTTAAAAGAAGTGCAACGTATGTGGCGATGAATAAAGATACATTTGATGCTTTATATTTGACATTGACACAACAGGCTTGTCAGAAACAGAAATATCTTACATTGTCAACCAATTCGTTATCACTTCCAAGAAATCCATTGAAGAGTTATACGGTAAACATCAACAGTTCATCAAACTGGACAGCTTACAATCGTTGTGGAAACTGGTTGCATATGTACAACAGCACTGGCACAAGCGGTACAAGTATATTCGCCATATCAGCTGATACAAACAGTTCAACCACTGTAAGAAGTGGAAATATATTGTTTGTCAACACTGACGGTTTGAATGTTCAGTTGGATATTACACAAGCTGCAAGTTCAAACGTGGTGGTGGTTCAAAAAGGTACACCTACAAGGGAAATACCAAGTTCTGGCGGCACATTGACTTATAATGTTATGTCTGATACCGACTGGACATTAGTACCATTATATGGGTGTGAGAATTATATTGACTGTGAATATTGGAATGTAAGACAAGAGCCTACAACAGGTACTGATATTACATTGACATTCCTTGAAAATACTGACGGTTGGTCGAAGAATGCATACTTTGTTGTTGAGTATCAAGATGATAACAATGAAACAGTTGCAGCTTATCCAGATGTTAAGAATCCTATAAGCATTAAAGGTGTTCCGCAATATGTCAATATAAATTCAGCATCAAGGACTGTTACAGTTGAGACAAATGGAAGATATAATTACACAACATCAACTATGGCCCGTTGGATGAGTGCTGGCACACAGACTGTAGGTGAACTTAGCATTGATGTTGACAGTAATGTTGATGATGTAAGAAACAGCGCAATGTATATCAATTATTTGGATGAAGAGGGTAATTATATGGAACAGATTGTGTATATCGTACAGAATTCTGATACAGCTTATTTGGATGTCAACCCTACTTCATTTACGTTGGATTACAGGGCTGCAACCATATCAATTGATGTTAATTCTTCAAGTATTGTCAGCGGCCATACAATGCCAGATTGGATTGTTTTAAGGTCAATAGGTGTCAATGCTATGGTTTTTGATGTTCTTGAAAACAATTTGAATATTGCCAGAACTGGAAACATTGTTTTGACAAACACCGATAATGAAACGGCTACAATATCCATAACACAAGGTTCATCATTCAGTAATGAGTATGTTTTGGATTACAGTATGACAAATGATACATTCCCAGCATCTGGCGGTGTTGAAACTTTAATAATAAGGTCAGATTCTGACTTTGAAATAACTGAAAAGGAATAATGTTTAATTTCGAGAGTACAACAGGCACTTCTGGAGTAAGCCAGATTGCCGTAACTGCAACAACAAACGACACTTACAACGATATAGTCAAGACGTATGTTTTGGAAAACGAAAGTTCGGCCATAACATTCAACTTGATGCAAAAGGCAAAAGAAGGAACTGAGCCTTACATTATTTTCAACAAACAGACATTATCATTTGCTAGCAGTGGTGGAACAAACACCATCACTGTTACTTCAAATGATAGGTGGAGATGGGTTATGGATGATTGGATTGACCATAATGTTACTGGCGGTACTGATGGTTCGTTATTGATACCTTTGACTGTGGGTCAAAACAGTGGAAGCACGAGAAATGGCGGTATTACAGGATATTGCATTTCAAACAGTGCTGTATCGGCCACAACGACAATAACACAGGCTGGCGGTTATGCGACCCCATATCTCAGTGCAAACACCGACACAATTGAAATGACATCTTCAAGCGGTTCATCATCCATAACAATAACATCAAATATTGATTGGTATGTCAATACAGATGAAAGATGGATTACATTAAACACTGCAAGTGGTTCAAATAACGGAACTGTGAGTTTTGATATTGAAGCAAATCCTGGGGATAGTGAAAGAAAAGCCAATATTGTAATATATGGAAAAGATTTGAGCTTAATTGTAGCCATAATACAGACCGCTGGTGAGGTTAAGAAATACATTAAAGTATCACCGACAGAATTCACAGTTGATGCCACTGGTTCAACAGGAAACATCATAAGCATTAGCGCAAACTGTGACTATAACATCACCACAGATTCATTGTGGATAACATTGAGTGCCAACAGTGGCAGTGGTGATGGTTCGGTTTCTTTTTCAACTCAATCTGCACTTGCTTCAAGGAATAATGGAAATATTGAGATATACAACACTGCAATAACACAAACAATAACGGTTTCAAGGTCACAGGAAAGTGAAGAAGAAGCACCTGTAGATATTGAAGAGGCATAAATTATATTTATTTAAAAAAGATAATATACGATGGGAACGGTTAATGAAAAAGTATATAAAGTAAACATCGAAGGCGTAGAAGATGTTGATAAGTTAAAACAGTCTGTTGATAATTTAAACGGTTCATTGGAAAACACTGAAAATCAGTCTAATGATACAGCCAATTCCATAGGCAGTTTAAGAACACAGTTGAGAAATTTAAAAACTGATATGGAACAGATGGATACAACATCTGAGGAATATGCCAATGCAATGGCTCAAGCAGCTGAGATGGCACATAGGTTATCTGATATGCAGCAGCAGATACGTTTATCATCTCCAGATGTTGGCGACCAGTTGAACAATATCAGAGGCATAACGGCAAATTTGGCAGCTGGCTATTCAGCTGTTAATGCTGCTATGGGATTATTCGGTGCACAAAACACAGAGATTAAAGAGACTTTATTGAAAGTTCAACAGGCTATGGCATTGGTCCAGGGCTTGCAAGGTATGGCTGGTTTCTTGAAAAGGACTGAAGGTTTGTCAACTGCAATGAAGAATTGGATAAAGCAAACTAAAACATCCACGACTGAACTTAAAAAAGAAACAAGTGCAACCCAAGCTGATACATTGGCAAAAGGTGGTCAAACTATTGCTACAAATTCCGCTACAAAGGCACAATTGGGATTAAATGCCGCAATGAAAGCAAACCCTATTGGTCTTGTTATTGGGGCTGTTACAGCGTTAATTACTGTTATAGATATATTTTCTTCAAAGGCAAAAAAAGCTAGAGAAGGACAAGTTGAAATTATAGAAGAACAAGCTAAAGAAACCAGCGATTACATTGAGTATATGGAAGCTGTTATGGGTGAAAACTGGAAATTCAGTGAAGAAGGCAAAAAGGCTTATAAAGAGTTTTTTGATGAAGCAGAGAAAAGTTATACATTGGATTATGAAGAATGGAAAAAAATTCAACTTCAAAAAGCCAAATATGTCAAAGAAACGGTTAAATACGAGAATGCTTTAAGAGATGAAAGAAAAAAAGAACTTGATAAAGAATTAAAAGAAAACAAAGCATTTTATGGCAAAGAGTATGAATACTCAAAAGAATGGTACGATAAAAGAAAAAAATTGTATGAACAAAATATTAGCCATTATAAGATATTTGGTACTCAAGAAGATATAGATAGAGAAATGCTAGAATGGATGGAGTTCTTGAACGATTTTAATGATTACTGGGAAAAGAAACGTCAAGAAAGAATAAACAAGTTCAAAGGCGAGTTTGAAAAGTATCTTGATTTTGCCAATTCATTTAAGATGAGGTCAGCCGATAGCTTAGATGTTTGGACTAAAGGTGTTGATGACTATAAGAAATATCTTATGGAAGTTTACAACTATACGGATGAAAAAGCTCAAGAAGTTATAGACAATATAAACGCTAAAAAAGGCAATGAGCTTTTAAACTCAATTGTTCAGAATGTGAGAGAAAGCCTTGACAAAGAATTAAACGAAATCAAGACAAGAGCTAGAGAAGAACTTGATGAATTACGACTTGACCTAGAAAAGAAAAAATTAACCATCGGCTTTGAGTTTCCTCAAGATTATATTGACGAAGTTGAAAGAACAACTGATATTGAGCTGGGTAAAATTAATGACCAATTAGATAAAGTTAATGGTAGAATTAAAGATTTGGTACAATCTTATGCTGATGCCAATAATATTTCAGTTGATGCTGCAAAAGACCAATTGTCGGCTTCTACAGAATATCAAAAGATGCTTGAAACGCAAAAATCTTTAACAAATGAATTGGTTTCATTAGAATTAACCAAATTCCAACAAATATCAGACATCCGTAGAGAAGAGGCTGATAGGGAACTTGAAATGATTGAAAGAAACGGTGAAGCCCAAGCTAATGCACTTAAAAAGCAGTTTGAACTTGAAACATTAGCCAATGAACGTAAAAAAGAATTCGGTTTTGGCCAAGGTGACAATGCCTTTATACAATTGGATAAGGAAGAAGAAAACATCAAGGCATATTATGAAATGTACGATAATATGTTTAATAGCCTTATCGCAAAGTACAAGGAAATGTCAACCAATATGGAATTGACGGCTGAGGAAAGAGAAAACGCATTGGCTGAAGCAGCCAGATTAGGTGCTGAACAGGAAGCTATGGCAATGCAAAAATCCATAGATTTGATGGATATTGAAAAAGAAAGAATCAAAACGCTTGCCGATACGTTCAAATCATCATTCGCTTCAATGCAAAGTTCAATTTCATCATTAATGGGAAGTTGGAATTCATTGATTAACACTGAAAAACAAGAAATCAACCAAGAGTTGAAAGCTGGTAAAATCAGTGAAGAAGAGGCTGAAAGAAGACATAAGGCAAACGCTGAAGAATTTGAAACGTTCAAAAAGTTCCAAATCGCTGAAGCTGTTATCAACGCTTTATCATCAGCAGTGGGTGCTTATCAGTCAATGGCTTCAATTCCTTATGTCGGTCCAGCATTAGGTGCTTTAGCAGCCGCAGCAGCTTTGGCCGCTGGTTATGCACAAGTCAGACAAATCCAAGCCACAACATATGACGGCAATACAAGCGGTCTTGGCGGAAGCAGTAATTATGAATACAATTTGCCAGATGTTATGGACCTTGAACCTGGAAGAAGTTCAAATAATACTGGCGAAACTGACGAAGACGAGTTGAATGGTGGTGGCGGTAGAAGTGAAGGACCGATTAGAGCTTATGTCGTGCAATCGGATTTGGAGGCTGCACAAAAATACAGCAATAAGTTAAATCAAGAAACAACGTTTTAAAAATCAATAATTTACAACAATGGGCTGTTCATTAGAATGGCCCATTTATATTTATAAATAAAAAAGAAACATATGGAAAAATTACCGATATATAAAGCTTTAATAAGCACAGCCGAAGATATGATGATTACAATATCATTGGTTGATTATCCAGCAACAGAAAGTGATTTTGTTGCATTTGCAAAAGAAAACCAGTTGGTTAAGTTCTCAGTTGAAAATGAGGAAAAAAGACTTGTCAGAGGCCTTGTTATGGCTGCAAACTTGCCAATCTATAGAGTACATCCAAATTTCGGTGAGTATTACATAGTATATGAGCCAGAAACAATAAGATTGATGGCTGAAAAATACCTTAAAGATGGTTTCCAGAACAATGTTGATTTAATGCACGATGGCCAATTGGTTGATGGCGTTAATATGGTCCAGTTTTTCATTAAAGATACAGCTAATGGCATATCACCAAAACCATTTGAAGATTATGATGATGGTTCATTATTTGCAGAATTCCACGTAGAGAATGATGCTGTTTGGGAACAAATCAAAAATGGTGATTTCAAAGGCTTTAGCTTAGAGGGTTTTTTCACCATAGAACCAATGGAGTTCAATAAACAGGAAAACAATAATAATACAGATAAATATAATAAAACAATGTCTAAACTTAACAAGATAAAAGAAATGCTTAAAAGCATATTAGTGGAATTTGGCGAAGTTTCAACTGACAAAGGCGTAATCGTATTTGACGGTGATGAACTTGAAGCTGGTATGACTGTCAGAGGTGTTGACGAAGAAGGTAACGAAGTAGCACTTGAAGACGGTGATTACAGAACAGAAGATAAGAAAATCATCACAATTGCTGACGGCAAAGTTGTTGAGATTAAAGATGATGAAGCTGAAGTAGCTACTGATGAGCCAACAACATCAGAAGAAATGGAAGACCCACAACCAGAAACTGAGCCAGAAACTGAGCCAGAACCAGAAGTTGATGAAAAAGATGAACTTATCAAGCAATTACAAGCTGAAATTGAAAGATTAACAGCTGAAAATGAAGAATTGAAAAACAGAATTGCTGAGCTTGAAAAACAGCCAGCCGCTCCAAACGCAAACGAGGCTTTTGAGGCTTTGGAAAACAAAGATGATAATTCAGAAGCTGGAAAAATGCGTAAAAGAGGTTATCGCTGGTAATCAATTGATTTGCACTGACTACTCCCACCACTAAAGTAGTGGGGTTCTTTGGAGCAAGCGCAAAGCACCTTTGGGAGGCATAGCCTAACGGCTTACCTTAACTCCACACTGGGGTAGTCCTCCCCAGTCCCAAATATGTGTTTAGCCCTTGGTTTTCGGGCTTATGTTCTTGTTTTTCCGAGGTGATTTTGGGCATCCGAGAGTTACCATACCATTCCAACCAACAAGAAAAGGTTCTTTATCCACTTTGTGGGCTTAAAGTAAGTGATTGCCAATGCAAATATATACTTTTTTTTAAAAAAAAACAAATTTTTAATTTATTATTTTTTTCAAGGCTGCTTTCATCCCACATCTAAAGAAGTGGGTTTTCTCGCAACCAATTCATAAATTTCAAGGTAGTCATTAGGCTACCTTTTTTATTTTTTTACACAATGTATTGATATTTATATCTATAAATAAAAAACGAATAATAATAATTACAAAAAAAACAATTATAATATGGATTATACAGTTTCTGGCTTGACTAATTATATTGAAGTCAACAAAGATGTCATTTTGAAAGATGCTATTTTGGGTTCTGGTATCAAAGGTGAAACAATCCCTATGATGAGAAAACAGTTAGGCGTTAAGACAAGTGAAAGATTAAACTACTTAGAGGTTACACCAGTTCTTCAAGCTGTTAGCGGTTGCGGTTTCTCAGCACAAGGCTCAACAGTCTTTTCAGAAAGAGATGTTACAACAGCACAAGCTAAATACAATGACGAATGGTGTTTAGAAAAGCTTTTAGGCAAATTTACTGAATACAAAGTAAGAGTTGGTGCTAACGACCAAGCAATGCCTTTTGAAGCAGAAATTATGGACCAAGTTGTTAAAGGTATCAACAAAGAAGTTGAAAAACAAGTATGGCAAGGCGATACAGCAAACACTGGTAGAACAGACCTTATCAACGGTCTTGTAACAATCGCTTTAGGTGCTGACAGTGCATCAACAATCACTGGCGAAACTGCAAGCGGTGCTACAGCTTATGCAGCTATTAAACAAGCTTATATGGCTATTCCAGAAGAAATCGTTGATGAAGCAGTTATCTTTGTTTCTCCAGCTATTTTCAGAAGCTATGTACAAGATTTAGTAACAGCTAATTTATATCATTACGACCCAGCTTTCAGTGGTGAATTAACAGAAATGTTTATCCCTGGCGCTGATGTTAAAGTACGCAAAACTTTTGGTTTGACTGGTTCAAATTACATCTATGCTTCAGTTCCAGAGAACTTAGTTTATGCAACTGACTTTGTAAACAACAAAGAAGAGCTTAAAGGTTGGTTCAGCGATGATGACGATGTTTATCGTATGAAATCACGTTTCAACTTCGGTGTCAACACATTATTCCCAGACGCTGTTGTTGTTATCGAAAAGAAATAAGCGGTACAAACGATATGGGGTTTACAATAGGGTAAGCCCCTTTTAAAAAATGAATAATAACAGATAAAAATACATATATACAATGAGTTGTGCAAATATTAAAAACTTCACATACAATGCTTGCCAAGGAAACGTTGGTGGTATTAAGAAAGTTTGGATTGCTAATTATGTTGATGGTACAGTAACTCCAGTTGATGATGCATCAGCAACAGCTGCTTCAGAGACACTTATCACTGGTTTCACAACTGGTTATACATCAGTATCTGGAACTAATAAGTTCTATGAATTCAACTTCCGTAAGAACACAGCTTCAATGACATCAACTTTGAATATTTCAGATAACGGTTCAAGTTATGTATCAACAGAGCTTTCAATGGTTTTCTCAAGAATGGATGCTGATAAGAGAGCTGCTATTATGGCACTTGTTTTATCAGATGCTATGATAATCGTTGAAGATTGCAATGGAAACAAATGGTTCTTAGGCGAAAAGAATCCTGTAAATGCATCAGCTAGTACAGCCGAAAGTGGCACGCAGAAATCAGATAACAATGGTTATAACATCACATTAACTGATGACAATAACGCATTCCCAAGACAATTGTCAGATTCATTTGATTTCAGTTCATACGTTTATACAGCTGCTTAATAATTAGACAGACTATAGCAAAAAGCCCTGGTGAACACTGGGGCTTTTATTTTATATTTATAATAAACGTTCCAAGTTGGGGACAGTACCAACTGCCAAGGTGGGGCTTGCCATCATTGGAACAGGGGAGGACTACCTCTGTGTGGAGTTAAAGTAAGCCAATGGGCTATGCTTTCCAAAAGCACAATGTGCTTGCTCCCAAGAACCCCACTACTTTAGTGGTGGAAGTAGTCAGAATAAATAACAATAATAATCCGAATTTCGGAAACTAAAAAAGTTTATAAGATTATGAACAAAATTACAATTAGTGGAGAACAAGTTTTCCAAATTTTGGCCCATTCAATGACAATCGGTCAAAGTACAAGCGGATACACTTTGATGTATAGTGCTGGTGATAATAAATTTACAGCGTGGAGTGAAGCAACCCCAGCAAATGAGACTTGTATTGTCAATAACTTTGCAAAAGGCACATCATTCTATCTTTCTGGTAATACTGACAATGTAATAATAACTTACTAAAAATACCTAAGACAATGATTATAGATTTTTCAAATATCGGTGGTGGCGGCGGTGGTTATGTTTTACCAGTAGCTACAAGCAACACATTAGGTGGCGTTAAGATTGGCGAGGGTATCAATGTTGATTCAGCTGGCACTATATCAGTTGAGGAATTTAACATTCCAGTTGTCGAATCATTACCAGCAAGCGGTACTGACGGACAGATGGTTCTTTTGGATACAATACTTCCAGAAATGCATATCCATATAACTGGAACTGGAAATGGCGATAGGACTACAAGTATAACGGCAACAGGTATAACTGTAAAAACAAAGTTATTTGATTTCAACCACTGGAATACTTTATTGCCAGTATATGTGAATCCAGACAGTTCATACACTATATTTAACACTTTCACAGACGAAGATTTACCATTCCCTGTTGATTCAGCAACAACTTATACCGTTTCTGATGGAAATGGTCATAATGTAATTTTCACTGGAACTGTAACGACCACTGGCTGTGTATTTACATACAGCACATTCACAAACAAGGTGAATGTAATACCAGATATTGACCAATTATTTCAAGAAATCCAAGTCCTTTATACTTGGTCTGATTCTCCAGAGTTGACAGCTGACATTGACTATACAATTGAATCTGGTTCAGACTGGTGTGTTAGATTCAAATATTCTGAATTGCCAAACAATACTATAATTGTGACAAAATATGCCAATGGAAATAACTATTACCATTACGTATATAACAACGGAGAATTGAGAATGTACGAAAGCGCAAGTGCAGACACATATACGGCCACAACTTACCAGACAGTTGCAAAATATGGCGTTATAACAAACGTAGGAAGGTCTGGCGTATATTGGACTGATGATGATTTGGTTTTCTTCTATGGAAATAGCGGTCATCGTAACAGTATCAATTTAAACGCTTTCAATCGAACTGGCTGGCACAAATATTTGGGTCATAGGGTTAGCAACAAAGCGTTCTACAAGGATTATACTTGGTTTGATGAGGATTACAACATCATAATCAAAAATCCAAGTTACATATTTACAAACAAAACTTTTAGAATAAACGGAAGTTCAACCAATGTATATACAAATAATGCTGATATGCCAGCAATTTATGCTCCTACAACTTCTGCTACCACTGGTTATGTATGTGTGGCTGGCAATGGTAATACTGCTCCTACTTGGGTAAGTCCAGAAACCATTACAAACGGTGTGAAGTTCTGGAAGGGAACACAAAATGAATATGATGCAATAGGTGAAGGCAACTACGACAGTTCAACATTGTATATAATAGCTGAAGAATAATTTATATAAATCCAATAAATTATGATTAACTATATAGAATATATACAAACTGACGGTTTAAAATATGCTTGGGATACTGGTTATGCTATAAACAGTCTTGATGATGAAGTATATCTTGACTTTATGCCATTAACTGGTACTCCTCAAGGTGATGGTTGGTTCTGTTATGCTGGCGATGGTGAAAAAAATATATTAATTAGAACATATATGGCTGATAGTACACCAAACACAAATATTCCAATAAAATTTGGAAATTATTCAAATAACAATCAATTTGCTGTTACAGCCAATTATAATGAAAGGTCAATGATGCACTTGACAAAATCAGTGTTTGAAAATATAACAAGCGGAACAAGTTTTTCTTTCAATGCTACAAGCCTTAATTCAGCCAGAAACCATATTATCTTAAATGCACAAGAACTTAGAAATGGTGAGGCATTTAGACCACAAATAGCAAGATATTATGGCTTTAAAGTAGTGAACGGAAATACGACATTGGTTGATTTAAAGCCAGCACTTGACACAAACGATAACCCTTGTTTCTATGATGAGGTTTCAGAAACCTACATTTATCACACTGGTTCTGGAACACCTATAGCTGGCCCAGTATTACATACATTAACTGTAAAACCAGCTTCAATCAGATTTGAGGCTAGTGGTGGAACTTCAGCATTTACAGTAACTTCATACACTGGATGGACTTGTCAAGCTTCAACAGCATTTACGCTTTCTACTCTTAGTGGCTCAAGCGGTGATACTATTGTTTCAGTTACGGCAGCAAATTACACTGGACTAACAGATATCAAAGAAATTTTAACAATAACAGATGATGATAATTACACAGTAGATTTTACATTAAGGCAAAGAAAATATAGTGCTGGTGTAGATTCAAGTTTGTTTATGGGTGAAATAAACATTGAAAATTTGTTCCTTGGTGACAAAGCTGTTGATGCTATGTATTTAGGCGAAATACAAGTTTTTAGTTCTGGTCCTTTTGTTGGCTTGAAGTTATTGCTTTGACAATGACATATGGTATGGAAGAGACAGAATAACCAGACCCAGAAGAAGGCGAATAAACCTATTTATTTCATATTTTTAATTTTTATTCTTTTTGAGGTGCAATTTGTAATAAAGTTGCACCTTTTTTGCATCCATTCTGTTCTTTTTTGCTTTCAATTTATATTTATATGTAAAAGATACAGTATGAAGTTAGTATTAAAAAACAATGTAGATAAAAAAGAATATGAATTCAATGTTACGGACCAAAACACTTCAAGTATGTTTTATCAGTTTGAATTAACTTTAGATGGAACGATGTTGGAAGGTGAATACACATACATTCTTTATAAAAACAATAAAGTAGTGGCAACTGGTTTGGCAATGCTTGGTGATTTTGTTCCAGAGAATACAAAAACATATAATAATAATCCTAAAACAACATATAAGGTTTATGACGGAGAATAATGAAAACAAAGTGGCGTTATCTTTTGCCGCAATAGATAAAGTTATAGAAAGAAGCATTCCGACTTATGACGAAACGGATGCAAGAGGCAAAAATTATGTCCAATATGGTACAGACAACCAATATCCAGAATATTTATGGAGTTTATATAACGAAGTCACAAGTTTGAAAACTATCGTCAAAGGAACGGCTGATTTCGTTGCTGGCGATGATGCAAGTTGTAATGTTAAAGGCTTTGATTTTGAAATCAACAAAAAAGGCGATACATTATTTGAGCTTATCGGACTTTTGGCCAGGGACTATTTGCTTTATGGTGGATATGCTATTCAAGTGGTCAGAAACAAGGCTGGCAAGGTCGGTGAACTTTATTACATTGATTTCAGATATTTAAGAAGTTCAAAAAAGAATGATTTATTCTATTACAGTGAGGAATATGGGAAGAAATATGCCAGAACAAGCAAAACTGTCGTATATCCCAAGTTTGTGGCTGAGGCTGAAAACGTTCCGACATCAATTGTTTATGTTAAAAACGAAAAGTCAAGGACTTACCCTATCCCTCGATATTCTGGTGCTTTAAAAGCCTGTGAAATCGAAAGGAATATTGATGAATTCCATTTAAGTTCATTGGAAAACGGTTTTTATGGTTCTTTTTTGTTCAACCTAAACAATGGTGTTCCTTCAGATGAGATGAAAGCTGAAATTGAGGAAAATATCACTGAAAAGTTTGCTGGTGCAAGCAATGCTGGCAGAATATTATTGAATTTCAGTAATGGAAAAGATAACGCTGCAACAGTACAAAAGCTTGAAATACAAGATTTCGGTGAAAAATATGATGCTGCTTACAAACGTTCAAGAGAGCAGATTTACGCTTCATTCCAGGCAGTGCCAGCTATTTTTGGTTTAATGACCGAAACTACTGGTTTTTCAGAACAAGAGTTTAGTGAAGCTTTTAAATTATACAATAGGGCGGTTGTGAAACCAATCCAGAGAAACATAACAGACACAATGGATAAGATATTTCAAACAAAAGGTTCAATAACAATTAAGCCTTTCAATTTGGAAACAGCAAATGAGAATAACGTTGAATAAAACCAAAATTAATGATATATTTAGAAAAAACGGCATCAGCACAAACAGTGTCAATTCCACGTAATGACAATGGTGGCACACCAAGTGTTAATCCACGTTCATATCAAGAAGGTTATAATGCTGGCTTTGAAGCTGGTGAAGATGTTGGATATGGTGATGGTGTTGCATATCAAAAAAGTTTGCTTTCAAGCACAGCCATAACGGAAAACGGAGAATATCAGTCAGAAAATGGCTTCAGTGCTGTTTCAGTCAATGTACCTCAAACTGGTTCAAGTTTGCCGTTGACAGCAATAACGATAACAGCAAATACAGCTATCACAGAGACTGAAAAGGCTTATACTGGAATAACTGTAAACGTTGATACAGCATCAACATATAATAGTGGCTATACTGATGGTTACACTTCTGGTGAGACAGATGGTTATAATACTGGATATGTTTCTGGGGAGACAGTAGGAGAAAACAACATAATTTCAACGTTTTCAGCTATGACAGCCACAACAAACGGAAATTATGGTAGTTCAGCACATCCATTGTCAGCAATTACAGTTGATGTTCCACAAACTGGTCAGAGCGTTACGCTTGAAGAAATGGATGTTACAATTTCGGCAGACACAACTGTTGTAAATCCGTCACAAGGATATGATGGCCTTTCAAAAGTGAATATTGATGCAACAGACTATGGAAATTCAAAATATAACAGTGGATACACCTCTGGATATACCTCTGGAAACACAGATGGCTATGATTCTGGATATACTTCTGGATACAGCTCTGGATATACAAGCGGATATAGCTCTGGGTACAGCAGTGGTTATACAAGCGGTGAGACAGATGGTTATAATAGCGGCTATACAAGTGGACACACTGACGGTGTTGATGAGGAAAAAGCTAAGATGTCAGCTGTCACTTTCACAGCAAACACTGCTGTTACATTGAGCGATGGAGGTTATTCAGCGGTTACTGTTAATGTGCCACAAACTGGAACAAGTCTAAATGTAGAGACAAACAAGCCTTTTACTGCAACTTCAAATGGAAACTATACAATTACACCTTCAAGTTATGGAGTTGTTAGTGTTTATGGTGGTACTCATTCTTTTTTCATTAAAACAAAAGGATATACTGATAATACATACATAGGACACATTGAAAATTGGAATAATACCGAAAGAATAGATATATCTTGGAATGCTTCAAACAATAGTTTAACAGCAGATACAACAAATTGGGATATTACTGACATAAATGATATTGATATTGATGTTGATTCTCACGGAAATGATGTACTTGAAATTGACTTTGATGATTATGGTGGAATTTGGTTTGGTGATGGTGATACTGGAACCACATACGATGCAATGTCAGCCGTTTCACTTACTGTCAACGTTCCACAAACTGGTTCATCTTTACCTTTGTCATCAATTACTATAACTGGAAACACAGCTATTACAGTGAATGATAAGGCTTATACTGGAATAACTGTTAATGTTCCACAAAGTGGCGAAACTGAGCCAATAATAAGTGTAACTGGTAGTACTTGGTTTGTTCTAGACCATATATTTCAATATGGAGAAAAAATAAATATCAAACACGCTACATTTGATTATAGGGCTGCAAATATTGGAAGACATCAACAATTGATTTCTGGTGGCTATGATGAATATTTAAGAATTGGTGGTAAAGGAAACGTATTATATGCAACATACGGCAATACTAATTCAGCTCAAACAAATTATATTCTTGTAGGTGATGAAATATATCTTACACCTACAGAATTTGTTATTGATGGTGTTAAATATGCCGATGTTAGTTCAAGTACTCATACTTGGAATACAAATATGGTTCTTTTTGCTAATACTTCTGCTGGAAGTGATAGTGTAAGGAGTCAGACAGCTTCAGTTGGTGAAATAACAATAACGGATAGCGCAAATACCATTACAGCACATTATGTACCAATGTTAGACGAAAACGATGTACCTTGTTTTTATAATACCGTAAGTGATAATTATATTTATGCTGAAAGTGGTACACCTATATATAGTGTTGTTTCAACTTTAACTATTGATGATTTGGCAATAAAAAGATATAAGTATATCAATCCACATATCAGTGTAAATCCTAAAGGATTTTCTTTTTATGATGCCGCTGGGTTATATGGCGATTTAAGTTTTGGTAATTCAGTAACATCCATAGGTTCTTTTGCTTTTCGTAATTGTGTTAATTTGAATGGGAGTTTAACAATCCCTAATTCGGTAACTGGTATTGGTGAATATGCTTTTGCTGCTGCATTTTCTGGTACTTTAACAATCCCAGATTCTATTACTGAAATTAAACACGGCACTTTTATAGGATGTAATTTTACAACAGTTATTATTCCTAGTTCAGTTACAGATATAAAATCAGCTGCTTTCTACTGGAATCATGAGACAGATATTTATTGTTATGCCACAACACCACCTTTGATAGGTGATAGTATTGTTGGTTCTTCTTCAAGTGGAAGAATACATTATCCAGCTGGTTCTGATTATACATTATGGACACAAAGCTCTCAATTTGCAAATTGGACATTTATTGATGATTTGTAAAAAATGGTTTAAGAAACCACATAATTTATATTTAATAATAGAAAAATACAATATAGGAAATGAACGTACTTTTGATTAGCGAAGATACATTAAAATCTTATACATCGCTTAACGACAACTGTTTTGGAAAGAACATATTGCCTTCCGTCAAAACTGCGCAAGATATAGAACTTCAATCAATTATCGGTTCTTGTCTTTACAACGCCTTATGCAGTATGGTTAACGACAATTCCATAACAGCCGAAACAAATACACAGTATAAGGTTTTATTGGATGAATATATAAGACCATATTTATCATACATAACATTGGCCCATTTAGTAACAGAAATGTCAACCAAGCTCACCAATTTTGGCTTAGTGGAAAGCAGTGATGAACATCTTGTCAATGCGTCAATAGCTGAAAGAGACCTTGTTAAAACACAGTATATTTATTATGCAGATTCATATTGCAGACAGATGCAAGGCTTCTTAAAGGCCAATAGACAATCTTTTCCAGAGTTGGATTGCGGATGCGCCTGTGATGGTGATATCAAACCGAATTTGGAATCAGCAGCAAGCAGCACCATATTTTTAGGTGGTGCAAGAAGTCCAATGTCTAAAATAATCCGTAAAAAATAATTGGTTATGACATTATATAACGTAGTTGAAGCATTAAAAACAGTGGCGTTAAGACAACCGAATGTAAATGGATGTTATGAAGGGTCTGTGTATGAAATAAACGCAAATCCATCAAATAAGTATGCCAATGTTATTATTACACAAAGAAACCACAGAGAAACGGAAAACACTTTTATTTTCCATTTTATTGTTTTCTTTTGTGATAGGCTTATAAGTGATTTGAAATCAAATAAACTTCAAATCCAAAGCAACGGAATTAGTGTATTAAGTAATATTTTCAAAACGCTTGAAAACGAATATGACATTGAGTTTTTAAACAAAGAATATACTACTTGGGAAGAAAGGTTTACCGATGAACTAGCTGGATGTTATTGTGATGTTCAGATTGAAGTATATAAACAATTAAATTGTGCGGAGGAATACTAATGGCAAAAGAAGACAAAAAATTTAAAGCTTCCAGAACTTCATTTTGGGTTTGCTTAATCGTAGCAGTCGGTTTAATGGTTGGTGGTGCGATTGTGCCACCGCCCTTCGTAGTGGATGCCTCAATTTTCAAATGTGTTGGATGGTTGTTTGGTTTTGCTGCTTTGGGACAAATACCAGACTTATTGTCACTAGGTAGAACTGCAAAAATACAAAAAGGTGATACTGTGTTTACAATTGGAAAAGATGAAAATGGTAATGGTTTAGATGATGATTTTGAAAAAGAAAAAGAGGCTGTTGATTAAGCAGCCTCTTTATGTGTAGAATATACAAAAAATAATTTTAATTAACAAGTTTGAAAATGAGGAAAATTAAAGAAATTATATTACACTGCTCTGAAACCCCAGAGGGAAAAGAGTTTAAGGCATCCGATATTGATAGATGGCATAAAGAAAAAGGCTGGAAATGTATTGGTTATCATTTTGTTATTGACCTTGACGGAACAATAGAAGGTGGTAGGTCATTGGAAATGAGTGGCGCACACACCATAGGGCATAACGCAAATTCAATTGGTATTTGTTATATCGGTGGAATTGATGGTAAGAACAACCCAAAAGACACAAGGACAATACCACAGAAAGAAAGTATGTTTGCACTTGTCAGACAACTGCTTTTGGCTTTCAATTTGACCATAAAAGATGTCCATTGCCATAATGAGTTTGCTAACAAGGCTTGCCCATCGTTCAAGATTGAACAGTTTAGGAAAGAGTATGAAGATTGGCTTTATGCTTTCTATAGGCTGAAAGAAGAAAGTAAATAAAAAAGAGGTGGTTTCAAGCCACCTCTTTGTATTTCCAAATTGAGTTACCAGCAGTTTTCATTGTGTAGTATTTTCCATTCCAAGATTTTATTTTTCTGTGTTTAAGGCATCCAATTATTTGTGTTTCACTTATTTTTGTTTGTGTTGATGCTTCTTTTATACTTTGGTACTCTGCAATAAGTTTTCCATCAAGTGTAAATTGTTGAATTTTTTTACCAACATTTCCGTTTTTTCTTCTATTTTCCCACAATCTTTTATGTGCATTATCGTATGTATTATTTTCAGCAACACTAACCCATTTAAGATTTGATGCGGAATTGTTTAGGATATTTCTATCCAAATGGTTCACAACAGCATTTTCAAACCATTTTCCACAAATATCTTGGAAAGCAAAAGCAACAAGTCTATGTACAAAATAATGTTTTTTTATTCCGTTTTTGGATAAATGAACTGCTTTATATTTCCACCCACTACTACATTTTCTATCATATTGTTTCATTATTCTTTTTACAGTAAGTCCCCTAACATTACCAATGTTACTTACTTCATACAATCCTTCATAGCCAACAACTGGCCTCCATTCTTCAAAATTTATTTCTAACTGTTTCATACGACCAATATACAAAAAAGAATCGTAAAAAACAAATGAATTTGCTTTTGAGTGAGGAAGGTAAAAGTGCTTGCACTGAAATTATCGTTAATGCCATACTAAAAATAGAAAACTTAAAATAAGGCGTTTTAAGCGCATTTAAGGGTATGGGATAAGAAAATATATTAATTGATAGAGAAAATGCCCCAGATTGTCTAAAAAAGGCTTTCTGAGGCATTTTTAATGTAAATTAAAATATTAAAAAATGACTTTAGAAGTACTTAGTGTTTTAAAATATACATCAGTTTGTTTAACACACATCATCAGTTTGTTTAACACACATCATTTGTGTACTTCAATAAGTCAAAGAACCGATTGTGGACTAAGCCACTGTCTTAATAATGCCTTAAAACACTATTTAATTATTATTATTAAGTACCCTAAATATACAAAAAATATTTGAATAAAACAAGAAAAAAGCCCCTTTTTTTGTTTACTATTTCACAGTTTTTCTGTATATTTTACATTATGATAGCAGACTACGAACCAAGAGAGAGAATGCCTTTGGTATTGAAAGGATATTCTATAAAAGACCACCATTATGACCACTATGATAACTATGATGCCATAAATGTTGATAAATGCACCGACATACCAATTGACTATGACGGTGTGATTGGCGTTCCGATAACTATATTAAATTATCTTTGGGAAGATGGAAAAATACATTGTGTTTATACAAATGAAACTATGCCAAAAATGAAAAAAGCCACTCCGAAAAGTGACTTTTATCTTGATAATGTCAAAAAAAATCTTATTTTTTTAAGTGGTACTCAATTTGAAATACTTGGTATAACTGAAAATGCAGATTATTTGCACTCAATTTATATTGATGGATTTGAAAAATACGATAGGGGATATATAAATGGGAAAAGAATGTACTCTCGTATTTTAATTAAGAAACTTTCCTAATTAAAATTCTAAAATAAGGTGTATATCCATTTATTGACAAATCTTTGTCATCGTTGCCCTTCCTAAACTTGACTATTTCAAATTGAGTAGGGCAATACTTATAAAGGAAAGTAATCGGCACACCCATAACTCCATCGTAATCTTCGGGAATATCGGTTACTTTGTCAACATTGATTGCATCGTAATTGTCATATTTAGGAAAATCTTTTTCATTGTATTTCTTATACAAGTCCAAAGGCGTATTTCTTCTCGGATTTTCAATGTTAGTAAACCAAGTCACACCATTTACAAACAACATTCTTTTGCCATCGACGACCTTATATCCCGCAGCATTTTCCTTTACTTCATAGGTAGGAGGCACTTCAAACCATCTATTGCTTCCATTCATTGTAAGACCTAACCAAAGTTGGTTATTCTTAATGTATGGAAATATCTCTTTGTAAGTGATAGCATTTTGGTTTCCGATAATCAAAAACTTCTTATTGTAGTCCATAAGTTGTTTTACATAATCTCTAAACAAAGAAAATGGGGGATTTGTGACAACAACATCAGCCTCTTTTAAGAAAGCAATACATTCTTCGGTTTCATAACCGCCATTTCCTTCAAGTTCAATAACTTCAACTTCGCAATCATCTACTTTGCGGTTTCCGTTCTTGTCACCCTCATAGATAAAAGCAACGCCATGCCCTTCTTTTTTATAACCTGTTGTAATAAGTTTTTTCAAACCCAATCTCTCAAAATTCATTGAGAAAAATTTGAAAAAGTTGGATTCTCTTGGGTCATCGCAATTACAATAAACGACTTTGCCATTGAAAAAGTCTTTGTAGTTGTTCAGTTCTTTCTCAATATCGGAAAGTTGGGTATAAAATTCATCGTTCTTTGCGGTCTTTGCAGCGTGAAGGTTGTTGTTCTTTGCCATATATTTGTAATTTTAATTGTTGTTAATAAATAGGTCTGACACAACTATTATATCAATAATCGTGCCAAACCATTGAAACAATATAAAAATTTTAATCGCTTTTTCCACTTTTCACTCCATTACATTTTTTGCAGAGCATTTGGAGGTTATCAAGTGTTGTTTTTCCACCTCTCCACCAGGGGACAATATGGTCACCTTCCATTTCATCTATTGGGTGCCACTCTCCACATTTAGGACAAATTCCGTTTTGCCTTTCGTATGCAGTGCGTTTGTCATTATTTGAAAAACTTCTTTTTGAAAGTTTTCTTGCGATATATTCATCTTGTCCGCTCAAAACATATTCGTAAATACCCTTCTTATCAGTGACTTCCTCATTTTCCATCAAAGACTTTACAAGTGTTTCAAGTTCAATGGAATTGTAAATGTTTTTGCCGTAGGTTTTATAGAGTTTTCCCCAATTCACACTTTGCATTTCCTTTCGGTAGTTTGTGAAGGTGCGCTCAGCCCATTCAATTACGTTGCGATAATGATTGTAAAGTTCATCGCAATTATCATCAAATTGGTGTTGTGCCATATATTCAGCTATATTGCCGTCAGAAATCCAATCAAGTGCGGTTTCAAGGAAATCTTGTCTGATAGGACTTCCCTTCACATAGTCTTTGCCTATATTGTAAGCAACACAATTATTTTTTGAAAATCTTTGTTTTGCGCTGCTTAACCATGTACCAACATAGTTTGCGTTCAAAAGTTCTTGTTCTGTCAGTTTTTCACCTGCAATATTGATAGTTCTAAACCAATCAAGTCTTTCTTCATCGCTGCCTTCACAAACATAGATAAACAATTTATAAGACTTGAATTTTGCTTGTTCAACTTCACTCATATTGTGAAAATATGCAGGATTGCCGTTTGCGTCTTGAATTGAAAACTCACCACTGACAAATTGGCAGAATGATATTGTTCTTTGCTGTCCGTCAAGAAGCTCGTAAGTACCATCATTGTTTTTTACCCAATACATGACATTTAAAGGAAAACCCTTCAAAATCGTGTCAATAACTGCGTTTCTTTGTTTGTCTTTATAAACAAATTCTCTTTGATATGCAGGTCTGATATTGAGTAATCCATTATAACCAATAACGCCTTGCTCGTTGTTGTCTTTGTAACCTATGGCAACATCACCGATAGTCACTTCTTTAAGTTTAATTTCCATTTTTCAATTTTTTTAATTGTTCAACACTTAAACGTCATCAAAAATCGTGCCAAAGTGTACGCATTTGCGTATATTATTGTTTCCACATCTTTGGTATTACTATAAGAGGGATAAGAACTCCGACAACTGCGAGGATATATCCCCATTTGCCGTTATCAAAAAGACTATCAATGCTGCAAGCGGTTAATACGAACCAAACAGCCATCACGATAGTTACGAAAAACTTTAATACAAATGTTGTCATTGTTTTCATGGCTTTGTTGTTTTAAATTGTTTTACATCTTGTTTTGCATCAAATATCGTGCCAAATTGTTTTGTCAGTGACACTTTGTCAGTGCCACTGACATTTTGGCTTATTCCCAATCGTATGAATGAATTTCGTAAGGCACAAACAAAGAATTTATATTTTTAACTGCTTTGCCAAAGTCTTTAATTGCTTGCTCTATTGCAGTTTTATATTTATCGTAATTTGTTGCTGCATCGCTCCATTTTGCAATTTCTTTGTCACAACGTGATATCGTATCTTTGCAGTAGTCCTCAATTTTAGCGAATATAATTCTATCGTTTTCGCAAAATGTTTTGTCGGCGTTGTGTATTTTTCTATAACTCAAATTTTCATCAAAATACACCCATGTTTGACCAATTTTAATACTTCTATCTTGAAGATATATTGTTAAATCTCTGTAACCCATATTAAACTGGTCGTTTAAACTTACAAGCGCATTTATATTAAGCTCCTTCAATTTGTCTTCAATAGCGGTTGAAAAACGCTTGTTTAAGACTTTGCCATTCATTTTTGAACCAACATGACAAATAACATTGTAAACGTCTTTTATTGTTTTGTAACCCTCGCAAATTGCGTTAGCATATTGAATGAATGTTTGTTTGTCGTAGTTTTTAAAAATTGCGTTCATAACTTTAAATTTTAATTTATATAATACTACAATATATTCGCTTTTGTGTACGCTTTTGCGTACCCCGAAGGGGTGCAGGTACTAACAAAGTACCTGCTGAGTTTCAACCCTTGTCAATTCAATTTCAGTGCCTTGCCTAATTGACATTATATTTTTGACATCTGGGCGTATGCAAATTATTTGTTTTTCTTCGCTCAAACCTGCTGCCGCTTGTTTTTTGCTTGTGTTTGGTGTTGGCAAAAACTGCTGCAAAGCTCCTAATTCGTATTCAGTGAAGGCTCTGCCGTCTGCGTGAATATAACGAGTTTTGCGCTGCGTTCCTGCATATTGGCAAAGGCTAATGTAGTGTTTTGTGCCGTCATCGGAAGCCATTATAATGTTGATATTGTCATCGTGAACCATTCCGCTTGCTTTCTCCGCCACAAAATCGGTTGCTGCGCCTTCTCTTTTCAAAGCGCCATTAACCATATTTTGGTAAGATACGCCACTAACATAAATTGAAGTGCTGTCCTTAAAACAATCGTTTACAAAGGGGTTGTTTTTGGTGCGCATTTTTGTAGCTGTTATCATTCTAACAACCATAGATGCACCACGTTTGATTGCGTCTTGTAAAACAATAGTGATTTCGTTTTCACTCATTGCTTGATTACTGAAGGGTGTTGTTGTCATGTTGCGTTATTTTTAATTTGTTTGCACCCTATCAACATCAAATATCGTGCCAAAATGAAAAAATATAATAAAAAAATTAAAAAAAATCTAATTTTATTTATAAAACACTACAATATAGACAAATTTGTCATTTTGTCAGTGCCATTTTGTCAGTGTCTGTCAGTGTCATTCTGTCAGTGTCTGTCAGTGTGCCATTTTGTCAGTCTATTATATATAATATTTATATAACACTACAATATAAACGGCATTTAATTTAAAGCCATTTTAAAGCGTTTTAAGACACTCAAATTTTGTAATGATTAGTTTATTAGATTGTGAATTATAATTTATTAGGCGAGATATTAGGGGCATTGTGGGGCATACTGCCCCACCTATGGGGGCGTTATCCCCCTCGCCCCTGTCCCCGATGGGGAAAAACGCCTATTTAACCGCACAATTGGCTCCGATAATTTTACCCCAAAAAATCAAAATTTTGTAAGGGGGGGGGCTTAATTCATGATATAGTACCTAAAACCA
>Ga0310786_10001132_pt1 | contig 42858 bp, 69 predicted proteins | sample AusTroGonzalo_MG_FD_203881 | JGI IMG/M metagenome (GOLD analysis project Ga0310786, IMG submission 203881) | Bovine rumen microbial communities from tropical cattle in Woodstock, Queensland, Australia - Gonzalo_03 (v2) (version 2) | ecosystem: Host-associated > Mammals > Digestive system >...
ACTCGAAAATCTATGGTAACGCTTGTTACCACTAACTAATAACAATAAAATGTTCATTAACATACAATAACGAACAATACCAAAGACTACACCCTACCCCATAATAGAAAAGCAAAAAGTGACTGGTTACTCTATTTTTTATATCGAACCAATTTTTAAATTTAGAAACTTGTATATACAGAATAAATATGATATAATAGAAAAGCAAACAAGAAATTAAGGTTCAAATCCTATCCCTGCTATAAAAGCCTTGTTGCGAGGTTTAAGTATATGCAACCAATGGGAATTTTATAGTTCGGTCGTCTAACGGTAAGGCACTTGTTTGTATGAATGTTTTTTTGTGCCGATTGGCTTGAAGTTGTAAAGAGAGATAGAAAATATCTCTTTTTATGTTAACAATTGTATATACAAAATATAAAATATGTGTTATAATGAATAAAAAGGAGAGATAGAATGAAAGCAGGAGATTATGTAAGAACCAAAAATGGTTATATAGGCAAAATATATAACATAAATGAATTTAGAGAACCTAGTATGATGTATGCAATAGATATACCTAAAACAGATGATTTTGTATTTATGGGTGAAAAAGATTTTAAAAGTAGTCCAAACATAATAGATTTAATAGAAGTAGGAGATTATGTTAATGGATATTATGTTGAAGATGTATTAAATACATTTGTAAATGTCGCAACTGGAAGTAATTATTTTCAAAATCCAACAATATATGAAGAAGATATTAAATCAATAGTAACAAAAGAACAATTTGAAAGTGTGAAATATGAAATTTACAAGTAATATAAGACCAGATAGATGGTTAATGATAGATGGAAAAGAGTTACAAACCATAGAATTAAATGATGGTGAAGAAGAAATATATGGCTTAGCAACAAAAGAACCAGTAATATTAGATAGTAGAATAGAAAAATATGGAATAAAGGTAGATATAACATTGTGGGAATGGGATAGTAAAGAAATAAGGCGTAAATTTATAGAAAATGCAATTGATAAAGATGGAATAGAGATAGATGGTAATAGGTACTATTTAAGATTACTTGATGCTAAACCAAGCCAAAACGGTTATAGTTGGACATATAGCTTTTTAAGTTATGATTTGTTTAATTAGAGAGAAAATTCTCTCTTTTTTTATTGAAAGAAATGTGATAAGTTTAGTGACAATAAGGAAGGTGTCACAAATGAGAGAAATAACTAAATTAATGGTTAAAAAATATGCTTTAATGAAGCTAAAATATGATTTTATGGGCTATGACTTTAAAAAACCAGAGCAATTATCATTTCATCACTTGGTTGTAGCCCATAGATTTTGTAAGAAACAAGGCTTAGGAGATGGGTTTTATGAATGGAATGGAGCTATATTAGTTCAAAAAACATCACATGATTACCTTCATTCAATCGAACAATACGATTATGATATGTTCTCAGATATTACAAGCCACATGATTGATGAAAATGCAAAAGGATATCTAGATATAGAAGATATAATGGCAATTGATGATATTCTAACTTGCTTCGAAAGAGAATATTGTGGTATAAGGACTAAAAAAGGTTATCCATTGATTAAAGAAGAGTATACAAGAAGATTGTTAAAAAAATAATGTTCTTTTTTATTGACTTAAATATACAAATATGGTATAGTTATGTTAAGAAAGGTAGAAGAAATGGGAAAAAAGGGAGCAAAACCAGTATATGTATATGATGTAGATGGAAATCTGGTTAAAGAATTTAAAACGACTAAGGAATGTGCAGAATATTTTGATAAAGAAAGGGATTATATAAATCATAATCTTAAATATTATAAAAAAATTAGACAAAATGATGTATGGTTTATATTAAAAAGGGTGAAAAATGAACAATAAGGATAGATTGAAAGAATATGTTGATAATGATTTATCATATCAAGATTATAAAAAAGGTAGTGTGGATTTAAATGATTTTGATATGTTTTGCGTAGAACATTGTAAAGATATTGAAGAATTACTTAATGAAAATGAAAAATTATTCAAAATTAATCAAGAACATCAAAAAATTAATGGTAATTTAAGAAAAAGATTACAATTACAAGAGGAAATTTATAGGATAAAAAAAGATATTGACCTAGAAAAAAGTATCAGCGTAGATTGTGGTAACTTATCATTTTTATATTATCAACTACATGAACTTGAAAAAGAATTAAATGAAGATGCTTAATTCTTTTTTTTGTTTCAAAAATGTTAATTTTATGGTTGATTTGTATATACATTTGTGTTATAATTCAATTGTGATAAGAAAGATAGGTGATTAAATGAATGGACAAGGAAAAAATTAAAAATATTATTATATTTGTTGGGGTTTTATTATGCATAACATTTTTTATTTATTGTTTAAATATTATTTTTAAAGCAAATCTTACTAGATATGTCTATCTTAAAAATGATAAAATGGGTATTAGTAAAGAATGTTATAAAGATAATAATGTAAATTATTGTAAAATTGATAATTATTTTATTTATGTAGAAAGGTTTAATATAATAGAAAATGAAAAATAGTCAAGATAAACAAGGGGTTTTGGTTATATTGATATTATTGTTAATAATTACTTTATTAGTAATCTATTTATTATCGAAAACTAATTATACTTATGGTATTGGTGAAGAAATAAATAGAAGTTATAAATGTTATGAAAAAAATGAAACTTTATATTGTAAAAAAGATGGGCAATCTATTATTGTGGATTGGTATAGGGAAGGAAAATAATAATGAATTTAGATAATTTAGAAAATAGTTATACACAATGTGATTTTATATTAAAAACAATGTATGAAAATAAAGATAATAAGAAAGTTTGGTATGCTAAAGACTTTCAACATGAACCATACTTTGTTGGCTATGAAGCAAGTGCTAGAATGAGTGATTTAGTTAGAATGTATCCTCAAATATTTATTGTTGGTAAAGATGGTAGATTTAGAACTTTGGAATTAAACTTAGAAGAAGAAGAATTTATTAAGAAATTGTTAGAAAGTGAAGTGAATTAACTATGAAAGACAAAACAATATTAGGTGCTTGGTGTAGTGAACCAAATTGTATATTTATAGATAATAAACATATTCAAACAAAAGTTATGGTTCATATATGGTATTCGTATGATGGCGATAGTAAAACAGATGTAATGAATAAAGAAATTTCGTTTGTGAAAGAAATTGATTTTGATGAATTTAACAATATAGTAGAAATAATAGAAGAAGAAAAGAAAATACCTGTAAAAATAAAAATAGATAATGAAGATAGAATACAAGCATTAAGTACAGGCAATTTTGTATATAAAGTAAATCAGCCAACAAAGAATATTATTTATAAAATCAATGAAATAATAGATTATCTTAAAAGCAAAGGAGATTAAATAGATATGTTAAAGATAAAAAATTATATATTTCCAATAGAGCAAATTGTATATATTAATTATTCAGATTATAGCAATATTATTTATGTTTCATTAAAAGATAATAAAAATGTTATTCAAATAGCAAAATGTACACAAGAGGATTTTGATAGTATATTAGAAAGAGTAGGTGATGAGTAATATGTTAAAGATAAAAAGATTTTTTATGAATGAATTAGTAATAACAATTTTAAGCGTTATTGTTATGTTTACTATTATGTTTGGAATTATATTTTTAATGAAAAACGCAGACCAAAAAAGGTGTGAACAAAATGGTGGTAAATATATTTGGGAGTGGTCTTATGGAAGTAAATGCCATTTAGAAAAGGTAGATAATAATGAATAAAGAAATGTGTGATGAAGAATTTAATAAATATTTTGAAGAAGAAACGAATAAGCAAATATTTAAAATAAAAATGGATGAACCTATGAAACTTATTATGAATTATGATTATTATTTTCTTCTTTTAAAAAAAATGGAAAGATTAGAAAGTAAAATTAAAACGTTAGAAAAATATAAAGATGATTATAAAAGAAATATTGAAGGAGAGTAATGATAATAAATGAATGAATTAACAATATATAGTAGAATGAAAGAGATAATGAATTTACCAATAATACAAGAATATACAGAATTAGTTAGACTATATGAAAATAAATTTGACACTTGTTTACTTATAAATATTGGAGGTAATAATGAATAATAAAGAAATAAAAGAAATATTACAGTTAATAGGTAGTTGCTGTTATTATGGTAAAATAAGTGAAGTTGAATGTGAAAAATATTGTGATTACATAACTAATTTACAAGAAAAAAATGAAAAATTAGATTACAACTTGACAGAATATACGCAAAATTATCTAGAATTACAACAAAGAATAGATAAAGCATTAGATAAAATATCAAAATTAAAACCATTTATACCTAATGAAATACCTACTTGGTTAGATGAATTAGAAAACATATTGGAGGGGAAAGATGAATGAAATAACAACAAAATCATTAATTGAGATAGTTAATGAAATGGGAGAAATAGAAGAAAAGCTAAATGAATATATAGAAATGTATAATATATTAACTGAAGAAATATGCAGAAGGTTTCCACCATTAAAAGAAAGCTTTAAACCAAAAGTATTATTAGAAGTTCAAGACCAAAACAGTAGAACAATGTAAATTTGTTATATACAAAGCAAATAAATAATATATTGACAAAAGAGATATACAATGATACAATTTAATTGACTTAATGATGAGTAGAGTAAAACACCTGTCTTTCAATCTTTAGTTTTCCGTCATTATTAAGTTGATATAACCCCCTTTTATTACTTTTTGTAGTAAAGTGCTACTTTTATAAGTAGCATAGAGTAAATAAGTTTTGTTTATGATATGGCATTTATTTATTCTATGGTGCTTATTAAAGCACTATTGAACACCGCTTTATTTGTACTAACATTATTGTTAGTACGGAGAGATATAACTAATTATTACTAATATCTACCTCCGAATAGATAAGAAATCATTTAATATATCTTTCCGTAGTGGCAATAATGAAATAATTTTTTACTGATAGCATAGAGAAAGCAATTTTTGATAATACTCATTACTTCCATTTACTTACTATTACTATTGCTTTCTCTATGGTGTCAACAAAATATATATTTTGTTAGACACTACAACTCATTGGTTCACCTCATATTTAATCAATGATAAGGCATATTAAATGCCTTTTTGTTTTATATAAAATGTAAATTATTATACAATATGTTTGACAAATTAAAACAATAGTGTTACCATATTGCTACGAGGAGGGATAATAATGAATGATAAAGATTTTATAAAAGAGTTTAAAAAAATATCTATTAAAGCAATATGCAAGGAACAAGATGTTAATTATTATAATATTATGTGTGGTAGAGCAGGTTATAATGCCACAAAAAAAGTTGCTCAAGCACTTGCCAATAGTTTATGTGATTTACTAGATAAAAAAGAAGATTTTATGTCCATTAACTTTGCTGGAACAGAATATACTAAAATTAATTAGAAATAATTTTGACAAATTGTATACTTTATGTTAAGTTCCAAGACATGAAGGAGATAAAATTATGACACAAAATGAAAATTATTGCATTATAAATGCTAATGTTGATTTTTTAAAGCAAAAAATGATTTTATCAGGTGTTTCTGTTATAACTAATGATTATAATTCTACTAAAATTGTATTTAATTTTACTAATGAATTAAATGGAACTAAAATTGCTAAAATTAGAAAAGAAGATAGTGAAACTACTGAAGCATTATTTGCTGGAGAAATTATTAACAATGAAGTTATATTAGTTGCTAAAAAAGATGTAACCACAATACATAATGAAGTTACATACACTAAATATATTGATAGTCAAGAAAACATTTATTGGTATAATCCATTAAATGAAAAAGTATACAATGAAGAGTTTGTTGAACAACCAAGTATTTCTATTGAAAATTTAACTAAAGTTCAAGAAAATGCTTCTATTTTTAATGAAGAAGGTAATTATATATTAGAAGTTACTTTATATGGTGAAGATAGTAAATTAACATCATTATATGATACATTTTCAGTAGAGCCAGAACAAATTACAATTGGTGATGAAAAAGCGATTGTTTATTTACCAATATTTGATACAATGCTAAATGAATTAAATGTAGCATTAGATGAAACAAACAACCTAAATATTGATGCACAAAAAACAGATAACAAATCTATAATAACTATAACAAAAAAAGATGGAACATTAAATAGTGTTGAAATATTAGATGGAGAAAAAGGTGATACTGGTAATGGGATATCAAATATAAATAAAACATCAACAAGTGGTTTGATAGATACTTATACCATTTCATATACTGACGCTCCATCAACTACATTTAATGTAACGAATGGTGCTGATGGTGATGATTATGTAATTACTCAACAAGATTACAATGCAATTGCAGGAGTAGTGGAAACTGATATACAACCTACAATACAAAACATACAAAATACCGCAAATAATGCTAATAGCACAGCAAATATAGCAAGTGGTGTCGCAAGCAATGCAAATACAACTGCAAATACTGCCAAAAGTATAGCAGAAGGTGCTAATCAAGCGTTAAGTTATAGCAATTATTCTAATATGATAACTGCATTTAATGCTTTATCAAGCACAACATACAGGGTTGGGCAAAACATTTATATTAATACATTAGAAGTGCCTGATTTGTGGATAGGTTCTGTTGAAAGTTCAAGTTCTACTTATACATATACAACTGATGAAGCATTTATTACTGCATTAGAAACAAATGGATATGTTCAAGTTGGATATTATAAATTAAGTGCATTAGAGACGCAAAAAGTAGATTTGACTAATTATGCAACAAAAGATATGTTTGTTACATTAACACAAACTCAATATGATAATTTACAAACAATAAACCCAGATGTATATTATTACATTATAGAAGAATAGGTGGTTTTCTATGATAAAAAAATACAATAAAGAGGTTGGGTTTATATATAAAAATGAAAACAATATAGATAAGATTTATAAAAATAATCAATTGGTATTTGAACAAGGCTTTATAAGAGAAGATAGTGGAGTACCACCTCTCACTACTTCTCACTTAACTACTGGTAAGAATTTAAAAGGGTATAAAATATATGGTAATTCAAGACAAAATAACTTACCTGATGGATATCAAGAAGTTGAATGGATAAAAGCAGTAGGAATTATTAATTTAGGAATTAAAACTAATAATAATATGCAATTTGAAGCAAAATATTTAAGAACAAACACAAATACACAGTATGTATATTATTCTGACACAGGTTCTAGTTCTAGTACAAACACAACAGCTTATGCTTCTGGTAATGGAGTTTGGAGATTTGGAAGCAAAGCAACTGCAATACCACAAAGTGTTAATACAATTTATGAAACTATTCAAAATAAAAATGGTGTATGGGTTAATGGAGAAAAAATAGGAAGTTATACAAGTGTACCTACTTTTACATCTAGTAATAATTTAAGGACTTTTGGTACTATTAGTGGTGGCAGCACACCATCAGTTCAATTATATTATCTTAAAACAAAAGATTATGGTGCAAATACATATAGTCATATCTGGATACCTTGTAAAAGGACTTTAGATAATTTATATGGTTTATATGATATAGTTGGCAATGAATTTTATACAAATAGTGAAGCAACAATTACTGCTGGTGATGATGTAGAACCTTCGCCAAATTATCCTATACCAATAGAGAGTGTGGGGGATTTAGTTACTGATAGTACTGATACTAATTATGGTAAATATAAAATAACAGTAAGTGATGGAACAAATTCAACTACTACTAATATATATTTAGATGAACCACTTCGTAAAATAGGAAATTATGCTGATTATATTGATTTTGAAAATCAAAAGGCTATAAGAAAAATTGGTAAATTTATACTTAAAGGAAATGAAGTTTGGGATTATATGTTAGACAATACTCACCCAGAATTTTATTCATATATCGGTGGCTCATATAATCTTGGCTCAATTATTTGTTATTGTACACATTTTATTGGAAAAACAAGAAATCAATTATATGCAGGGCAGAGTGGAATAGCTTGTGCAGGAAATTATGTCAGGGTTACACAAGATGTAACAGATGTTTTTAATAATGATGTTACTACATTCAAAAACTGGTTAAGCACACAATATAATAATAGTACACCTGTAGAAATAGAATATATAAGAGCAACAGAATTAGAAGAAAGTATAACATTACCAACAATACCATCAATAAAAGGTACAACAATATATTCTGTAGGAACAAAAGTACAACCAAGTAATATGTATATTAAATATAAAGGAAGATAAGAGGCAATTATGACAAATATAATAATTAATACAGTAGTTACATTTATAATAAGTGGTATTTTGGGATATTGTGTAAATGCTATTAAAAATTATAAAAATAAATTAAAAGAAAAAAAAGAAGAAGAAAAACAATTTTTAAAAGAAATATTAGAAGAATTTAACAAACTAAAAGAAACTCAATTAATGGATATGAGAAACGATTTATCAAATAAATTTTTTATATATGACGCTATGGAAGTAGTAGAAGATTATTTAGTAATGTCTTTTAGAGAAAAATGTGAGAAATATTTTGAAATGGATGGAGATACATGGATACATCCAATGTATGACAAATCTTTTCAATGGAAAATGAAATTTACAGGATATTTAAAATAATAAAAATAAATAAAAAAAAGGGGGAGTAAATTTGAAAAAAATGGAATACACTTACAATTATGAACCAGAAATGTATAATTATATTTTATCTTCAAACATATTAAATAAAAAGAAATGTGAAGATAAAATATTTAAAGCATTAGTAAGTGGATATAGTTGTAAAGAAATTAGTCAAAAAGTTCATTATAGTTCTAGCACTATTAAAAATAGACGAAGAACTATATATAATAAAACCAAGAAGTATATGATTTAAATATACTTCTTTTTTTATGTATAAATGTTAGACAAATGTTAGATATAAATTGGTACAAAAGTTAGACAATTTTGCCGTTTCTTTGCATTTACAATCCCTTTATTTATGCTAATATATCGCAAAAGAGGGAAAAAGTATGGTTGAAAAGTTAAAAATAAAGGAAATTTACAACGATTTTATTAAAAATGTGTCATTAACTGAAGAACAAATAAAAATACTAAATATGTTTATTAAAAAAGAGAGCATAGTTAAAATAAGTATGGAAATAGGTGTTAGTGAAAGAACTATTGGTTATGAAATAAGGAAATTAAAAGATTTATATAACGATTATTGTAAATTGCAATTATCAAAAGCGATGTTACTTATGTAGCGTTGCTTTTTTATTGCATTATTAACAATTAATTTTATGTCAAAATATAATTGTAGAAAGGAGATATAACAAGTAAAAACTTTAAAACAGAGATGAAAGTTATGTTTCCTTTTTATATTTAGAAAGAAGTATAGATATGTATAATGCACCTTATATAAATGCTTATAATCCACAAATTGTAAAAGACAGAATTGATAGTCAAATAGCACAATTGCAACAAATGAAAGAGCAGTTAAATCAACCAATGCAACAGCCAACTAATTTAACACAAAATTTTCAACTAGCACCTAATACAAATTATACGATGAAATTTGCAAATACTATTGATGATGTTATAAAAGAAAACGTTTATGTTGATACGCCATTTTTTAGTAAAGATATGACAATTATGTGGATAAAAAACGCTAAAGGGGATATTAAAACTTATGAATTAAATGAAATAGTGCCAAAAGATGAAAAAGATATGCAAATAGAATTACTACAAAATCAAATAAATGAATTGAAAGGAATGATAAATAATGTTTCAAATGATACAAATGTTAATGCAAAACAAGATACAGCAAATACCACAATCAATGATGAGCCAATTAGAGAAGAATTTAAAAATGAGAAATCCACAAGCATTTCAAAAGTATCAAGAGGCAAGAAAGAATAATAATCCACAAGATTTATTAAATGAAACAATAAATGGTTTTAATCCTCAACAACGTCAACAATGGGAACAAATGATGTCAATGTTTAATCAACAACAAAAATAAGGCTAAAAGCCTTATAGGAGGATATTAATACTAGATATAATATCTTCCTATAAAGTTTCTAGTGCTTTAAATAAATAGAAAGGAGATAAATATGAACACAAATGGTATTCAGCCGACTGTTGAATTAGCTACTACAAATGGTAATGGCTTTGCTTATCCGTATCCTGTAATGCCTATGATGGGTGGTTATGGAAATAGTGGATTTGGTTATGGTGATGGTTCATGGATTTGGCTTATTTTATTATTTGCTTTATTTGGTTGGGGAAATAATGGTAATGGAAATGGTTTCTTTGGCAATAATAGTTTTGATAATGGTTATGCTTGGTTAAGCAATGGTCAAAAAGAAATCATGCAAAATACCAATAATGGTTTTGACACATTACATTTAAGTAACCAAATTGAAGGTGCTAGAGATGGCATTTATGGTTTATCTAATCAATTATGTAATTCAACTGCCAATATTACATCAGCAATAAGTAATGGTTTTTATACTTCTGAAATTGCAGCCAATAATCGTGCAGTAAATCAAATGCAAGATACTTTTGCTTTAAGTAGACAATTTGCTGACTGTTGTTGTGAAAACAGATTAGGTATCGCTAATTTAAATTCAACAATATTAAGTGAAAATTGTGCAGATAGAGCAGCACTTGCAGATGGTTTAAAAGATGTATTAATTAATCAAACTGCAAATACTCAACGTATATTAGACCAATTATGTAGCGACAAAATTGACGCTAAAAATGAAAAAATTGCTGACTTACAAAGAGAAGTATTAATGAAAGATTTAATGGCATCTCAAGTAGCACAAACTGCAGCTTTAAGAGAAAATAATGCAGTAGTAGCAAATCAGCTCGTATCTGAGCTTCGCAGTTGCCCAATTCCATCACAACCTGTCTACGGAAATACCCCTATATTTACTTGTAATGGTATAAACACAAGCGGATGTGGATGTGGAAACTTTGCAACAAGTCAATTTATTTAATAGCATAGAGTAGAATACTACACACTCGATTATGAGAACTTGCTAAAACACTTTCCTGACATTAGGAAAGTGATTTTCCCTATAAAGGAAAAAAATAAGAATAGGCAAGTCCTATTCTTTTATTTATGAAAGGAGAGAATATATATGATAGAAACAATTATAAATGAACCACTTGTTTTGCCAAGCAATGCAAGTCCAATAACTTTTGATGAAACTGATATAAGAACTAGGTGTGCTACTTGTTGTGGTTGGTTAGAATATTCAAATGGTAACCCAAATTTTAAAATATTTGGAAATGGATATACAGGTTATTACGATGTAGAATTTAGTGCTTCTGTTAGTTCTGCAACTGCTGGTGTAGTAGCAATAGGTTTATTTCAAGATGGTGTATTAATACCTGATACTGTAAGAGCAGTGACAATTGCTGCTGCTGATGACTATGAAACAATTTCATTTGATAAAAAATTGAGAGTATGTCCTCGTGGAACAACTAATATATCAGTTCAAAGCGTATCAAGTATTCCAACACCAACTACACCTACAACACCAATAGCAACTACACAAGCAATTATAACTAATGCAACATTTAGTATTTCAAGAATATAATGAGAAATAACTTAGATGCAACTTCATTAGTATTGCAATTATATAGTTTAATTATATTAATACAAGACTATAATAATAGAGATTTAATGCAAGAATTACAACATCAAAATAGAGATTATTTGGAAAAAATAATTCAACAAAATAATGAAATTATAGCACTTTTAAAAGAAAGGAAGTGATTAACTTGGAAGATAAATTAATTAAAAAAGTAGATGAAAAAATAAAAGAGATACTTGATGATGATATAAACCCTAATAACTTAGAGTATTTATATAAATTAAGTAAAATTAAACATTTAACAAAGGAGGATAAAGAAATGTATAACGAATATAATGAATATCGTGATTATAATGGTCGTGGTTCTGGTCATGGAAGTTATGGAGAATATAATCGTGGATATAACGAATATAATGAAGGATATGGTCGAAGAGGCGTAGATAGCAAATATCGTGGTTATGGGCATTTAGACCGTATGTATAATGAATATGGAAATTATAGTTATGGCAGAGAAAGATATGGAGCAAATGAAGATACTAAAAGAAGTTTAGAATATATGTTAAGAAGTATGGAAGATTTTGCTCGTATGCTTAAAGAAGAAGCACAATCTCAAGAAGAAGTACAAATGATTAGACAAACAGCACAAAGAATAGCACAAATGTAATATGAGATATTTTTTTTATAATGCTAATCCAAAGGGTTTATTTACAGAGGATTGTGTTTGCAGGTCTATTAGTGTAGCCGAAGGGATTAGTTGGGAAAAATGTCACGAAAAGTTAAGTAATTTATCAAGAGAATATGGAACACTTTTGAATAATGTAGATTTTGTAGAAGAATATTTAGATAAAAGGTATCCAAGAATTTGTTATGATAATATGACTATTGGTGAATTTTCAAAGATAGCCCCTAAAGGGCATTTTGTTGCTACAATGAATGGACATATTACTGCTATTATTGACAATGTAATTGTTGATACATTTGATTGTTCTAATAGAATTATTAAATGCTGTTGGCAAATTATGTAAAACTTGACATAATTATATAGGGAGTGCCGTAATCACTCCCTAATACTTTATTATGGAAAGTATTTTATTATGAGTAAAATAAAACTAGACAATTAGTCTAGTTTTCATATTCGCTTTTATTTGGGAATTTATATTCAAAAAAATCAATTTGATTTTTTTTGGTTATTTCAAAATTATCTAATTGTTCTGTATCATTTAAACATATCATATCAAGTGAATAAAGGGTGTTATAATCAACATTTGACTTTAGTGTGATGTATTTGCTATTGTTATACATTTCATTGTTTACAACCACTTTATTAAGAAATTTAAGGCTATCTTCATATATTCCCCTTGTATAATTAGTTTTGTTCCTAAATTTACTTGTAATTAAGCTATTTGTAATTTTGTTATAATATTTATTTAATATTTCTAATTCATTGCTTTTGCTTTTTGATACAGGCAAATGAACTAAACTATATCTATAATCAACATTGCCTGAATAATCTCTTATTATTTCAATGTCATTATTTAACATACAATAATAATCACCACTTAATCCATTAGTGTCATACATTAAATATGAATTTTTTTTACAACTATTGACAGGAATATTATCTTTAAAAAAGAAATTATTTTTTATCGGAGATATGAAATAAAAGTCATCACAACATAATATGTAATTATTTGATAAATCTCTTATTTTTGGAATAAACAATTCAATTGTATTTGAATTAAATGTTGGTAATAATTCTTTTGGTATAAACTCATTGTGATAAACTATTCTTAATTTAGGATTATTTGTATTTAACCATTTAGGTATTTGGCTCTCATAAGCAACTATTAAAAATACTTTGTTTACCCATTTACAATTGTTTTCAACGCATCTAAACCAATACTTTAATGTTCCCCAATCCCTATATCTTTCTTTGCCAAAAGATTGCCTTTTAGTGTTAGAATTGTTTCCATCTTCTATTTTTTTGTATTTATTATATTCTTTTTGCCATTTTATGTCATTTTGGTCAAGATATGTGACTACTATGTCTATTTTATTGTTCATTATTTATTCTTTCTATATATATTTCACATCTTGGATTATCTTTATCATAAAAAACTTGTGTTCCATCAACAGATGAAACTATTGAATAATTATCATCTTCTAAAACTTTGTATTTTACTAAAATGTCAAAGCTTGCTTGGAGCAAATTCGTAATATCACATTTTCTTCTTGTTCCCATATAATAATGCACTTTTAAATTTATAGGATAGTCTATTGGCTTATCTAATTGCGGCATATATTGTTTACACGCTTTTTCATATTGTAAATATGGTTTACTAGGCAATACTATTGGTCGCCCTTTAATCATAACAACGTTAGAATGATTTTTTTTTGTAACTGGCTGTATTGGTATTTCTATTTTTACTATTTCCATTATTTTCAACTCTTTCTATTTCAATAATTATTTTTTCAAGCTTTTCAAAAAGTTTTGCTCTTTTTTCTCTATCAAAATAATATAAGTTTAAGCTTCTTTCTAATATCTTTTTTTCTTCTTTCAAATTAAATAGCCTTTTAACATCATTTTTTTCAGTCATAGTCATTTACCCTTTATATTTGCATTATAACATAGTTTTGACAATTTGTAAAACAAATGATATATTTTATACAAGGAGATTAAAAATATGCTTGAAGAAAAAGGGAAAATTACATTAAATGATGTTAAAAAAAGAATTGATGAAATGATTAACCAATTTAGTGAACATTTTGTTGATAAAAGATATGATAAATATGGTAATGAAGAAAAAGTGGTAAATCCTATGGCTATAAAGTCATACTTTTTTTCAACTCAAGAAAATGACAAAATAAGTCAACCTATTTACACAATTGAACAAATGAATTTACTTTTTAATGCTTTTGTTTACACAATTGAACAAATAAATTTATATATATATCCATTTGCAGCAGATTTAAAAGATTTTTGCAAAATGGCTAATTTATCTAATGAAGATTTAATAAATTATAAAAACAATAATTCTCCAGAAATGAAGAATTTAGTAGAAAAACTATATGATTATTGTAGGGACAGCAATTTAACATTAGCACAAAACAAAATATATAACTCTAATATAACAGTATTAAAGGCTAAGAGTGAACTTGAAATTGTTGAAAGAAAAGAACCAACTGTAAGAGTTAATGTTCAAGCTAAAGTTCCTTTAGAGATGATTAATGAAAGACTTGCAATGATAAGAAATTATGAAAAGAAAGCAATAGATACTAATGAAAAATAAAAAGGAAGAAATTTTAAAGACTATTAATGGCATCATTTATACTTTAGATTACAATATTAGAATTGAAAAAAGGCAAAGTAAAAAAATACCTATTGAACAACAACATGAATTAGTAACATACTTAAATCAATTATTTGAAGAATATTGTGAATATGATGTAGCTGAATGTTCTAAATTAATAAGGCATAAATATATAAAAATATTGGTTTTATTGTCAAAAATTGATAAAGACCAAAATAGAGTACAAGATTATATTTATTTTCTTAAAAATGCTCATAGAATTGCTGGAAAAGATAACTTAGAAAATTTTATAATTTATTATGAATGGGATTTGCCATATAAAGACAAATTTTATGAACCTAGAATGTCAATATTAAGAGGATATTGTTATTACTTAAATGAATTAGTACATAAAAGAGTAGAAATGGTTATTGCTAATTTACCAAGTGGTACTGGTAAAACGTATTTGGAAAAATTGGGTGAAGCATTTGGATTTGGGATTGATGATACTGAAACAGTGCTTTCTTTATGTTCAAATGATACAGTTGTTCAAGGTGGTAGTAGAACAGTTATTAACATATTAAAATCTAAGGAATTTGGAGAGGTATTTCCTAAGTTAAAATACAACAAAGAAGATAGAGAATATTTTGAAAAAGAAACTTCTGGCGAGTGGAAATTAAAAAATTGCCGTTTAGGTGCTAGTTATTATGCTGATACAGTTAATTCTAACGTAGTTGGTGAAAGAGCAAGTAAATTAATACATATAGACGATTTATATGCAGATTACAGCGAAGCATTGGATGAAAACTTAAATATTAAATTTTATAATAAATATGTTACATTATGGCGTAAAAGATTTGTTCAAGGTCAAACACCTAGAATAGTTATAACTGGTACAATGTGGTCACCAACAGACTTTATGGTTAAAATAATTGAATTATTAACTAAAGAAAATAAGTTTGAATATGATACTAAATTTCCTTTTTGCAGGGTTAGTGAAGATGGCAAAAAAGTAATTATTCAAGTACCAGCTATGGATTATAAAACAGGTCAAAGTACTTGTCCTGAATTATGGAGTACAGAAGATTTAGAAAAAGAAAGATTAAGCATGGATGATTATTTATGGCAATGTAACTTTCAACAAATTCCTTGTAGTCCTCAAGGGTTGCAATTTAGTTATCCTAATTTAAAAACATATAGTGAAATGCTAGTAAATAATGCTGGTTATTGCAAAGGGCATATTGACGGAACTAGAACTAGTGGTAATGACTTTTTTGCTTTTCCTATTTTTCAACCAGTAGGAGATGACAACGATTGGGCTTTAGTTGATTGTATGTATACTCAAACAGCAACAACTGAATTATATGATGAAATTGTTGATAAAATAGTTCAAAATCATGTTGTTAATTTGGCTATAGAAAGCAATGTTGATAATGGTTTAAAAGACGAATTAGATAAGAGATTAGCAAAAATTGGTATTAGTTGGTGTGAGATAGAAAATGTTTATTCTACCGAAAAGAAAAGTGTAAGAATTGAAAGAAATAAAGGAATTGCTAAAAGGAAAATATACTTTCCTGCTAAAAACTTATATGCAATGGTTACACAAATGGGTAAATTCATGAATGACTTTACTTCTTATAATAGTGGTAGTGGAGCAAGAAACAATCATGATGACGCACCAGATGCAGTATGTTCCTTTGTAGATGAATTTATTGAAAATAGCTTGGCTTCCAATGATGTAATACCTATTTATCGTCCTTTTTAATGGTAACAAACGTTACCATTTTTGTTTGACAAAATAAAAGTTTTATGTTAAGTTGCAAACTAATAGGAGAGATAATATATGCAAACATTTGGAAGAACTACTATTTATAGCAAATTTACAGAGCAAGAATTATTAAGTGGAACTGTTGAAGAACAAGCTGCTAAAGCTAAAGAAATATTAACAAATGCTATTCCTATTCATGAAAGCAATAAATATCAAACAATATATTTAACAAATTATTATAAAGGTATTCAAGATATATATGTTGAAAAAGAAAAACATACTAGACCTGAAATAAACAACAAGACTGTTGAAAATTGGGCGTTTGCATTTATAGATTTTAAGAAATCATTTTTATTAGGAAAAGAAATACAATATGTTGCTTTAGATGGAAAAAATAATGAAGAAATAGATAAATTAAACAATTATGTTAGATTTGAAGGCAAAAAATCAAAAGACATTGATTTATATGAAGATGTTTTAGTCGCTGGTAGAGGATTTAGATATGTTGCAAAAGATAAATTAACAGATGACAATGAAGTTCCATTTGAAATTATTAATTGTAATGTTGCTGAAACAGAAGTAGTTTATTCTAGTAAATTAGGAAATGAACAATTATTAGAATTTGTACAAACCGGTATGCAAGACACAATAACTGTTGTTGATGAAAATACTGGTGAAAATAAAGAAGAAATAATAAATTATAATGAATATACTGTTTATACAAAAAACTACAAATTTGTATTTAATGACAAAAATGGTTATTTAGAATTTCAACCAGACCAAACACAAGTTAAAGTTATTAAAGAACATTCAATTATTGAATATTATGTAAATCGATTAAGATTATCTCTTATTGAGATAGGAAAAGATATATTTAATGATATTAACTATCTTGAAAGTTTAGATAAAGACGATATGGAACAATTTGTAAATGCTATTATGATATTTACAAATGCCAAGATTGATGAAAAAGGTCTTGAGATGATTAAACAACTTGGTGCTGCTTGTATTAATTCAACTGATACAAAGAAAGCTAGTGTTGACTTATTACAACAAAGACTTAATGCTAGTGATACTCAAGTATATTACACTAGATTATTAAATTCATTACATCAAATACTAGGTGTTCCACAAGCAAGTGATAATGGAAGCATTGAAACTGGTGATACTGGTAAAGCAAGATTAACTGGCCAAGGATATTTAAGTGCTGGTATTAGAATACAAAATGATGAAACAAAATTTGGTGATGCCGATTTAAAATCATTAAATATTATTATTAAAATATGCAAAGATACCGACAATAGTGGTATTAAGGAATTAAAGATAACTGCTGTTCAACCTAAATTCCAAGTTGATATGAGTGAAAACTTATTAGTTAAAACTCAAGCATTACAAAACTTATATCAATGTAAAATTCCTAGAAATTTTGCAAATAGTATTATTAATTTATTCCCAGACCCTAATGCAGTTACTATTGAACAAGAAAGAATATATGGTGAAGAGGGTGCTGATTTACAACAAAATGTAAATGGGAATACAAATAATGAAATAAATGCTCAAAATAATAATATTCAAAGAGTGTCACAATTAGAAAATCAAGGACAATAAAATATTGGGGACAGCAACGACGGTTGTTTCTTGAAACCTTTACGAGTAAAGATTACCCAATTCCAAATATTTTTGTAAAGGAGAAATAAAAATGGAAGAAAATATTTATGTTTTGTTAGACAAAACTAACAAAAAAGATACTAGTGGTCACTATTTATGGCGTATGCAATGCAAGATTTGTGGTCAAATCATACTAAATCGCAAAAGTCATAAAGCAACAGCTTGCCAACATTATTTTGTAAAAAGTTATAAACTCAACAATGAATTACGAGTAAAAAGATTAAACAAAATTTATCAAGGTATGAAAAATAGGTGTTATAATCCAAATAGTAAAGATTACAAAAATTATGGCGGTAAAGGAATAACGATATGTGATGAGTGGTATATGAATTATTATCAATTTCAAAAATGGGCTTTAGAAAATGGCTACAATAACAATTTAACAATAGATAGAATTGATAGTAATAAAAATTATGAACCAAGCAATTGTAGATGGATAACAAAATCTAACAATTCTAGGTTTAAAAACACTACAAATTGTATAACAATAAACGGTGTAACAAAAAGTGCTAGTCAATGGTCTTTATACATTGGGCGTGGAAGAAATTATATAAACAATTATATAAAAAAGCACGGTCTAAATAAAGCCATCGATTATATAAAAAGTATAGGCTTGGTGTAATTGGTTAACATTGGGTTCTCCAAAAACCCAGATACTTGTTCAAGTCAAGTAGCCTATGCCAATAAATTATCTCTTATGACTTTGGTTATAGTCGTTAAAAAATAACTGTATTTAAAAGGAGATGAAAGAATGACAAGAGATGAAGTTATGCAAATATTAGGGGAAGGAGCAACAGACGAACAAGTAAAAGCAATACTTGATAAATTCCACGAAAAAGACAGTGAATTAAGAAGTGCTAAAGAAAATGCTACTGCTTTAGCAAAAGCACAAGCAGATTTAGCAAAAACACAAGCAGAATTAAATACTGCTCAAAGTCAACTAGATAAAATTAATCGTGATAATATGACAGAGCAAGAAAAAATTGAAGCATCAAGAAAAGAAGCAGAAAAATATGTTTCTGATAGTAAAAAACTTTATGCTAAAGCAAAAGCTACTGAAATATTAGCAAGTGTTGGTATTACTGATGAAAAGTTAATTAATTCTTTAGTTAGTGATAATGTTGAATTAACTGAAGCAAATGCTAACATTTATGTTGAAAATATTAAAAACATAAAAGATAGTGTTGAAAAACAAACTCGTGAAAGTTTGTCTACTGCTGATTTAAAACCTAATGCTAGCAATTCATCAAATGATGGAATGACTTGGGAAAAATTTATAAGTTTAAATGAAGAAGAACAAAGTAGATTTGAACAAGAACATCCAGAAGAATTTGCCAATTTATAATAATAAAATAGAAAAGGAGTGTGAATAAATTATGGCAAAATTTGATAGCAAGACTTGGAACTCAAATGTATTTGAAAAATACATGAAAAAAGTTCAAAGTACAAAAGAAAATGCTTTAATTAAAAATGGTTTATTTGATAACAAACCAAACATGACTGCTAGACTTCGTGATGAAGTTGGTGGAAACTATTTTACTGAACCAATTAAAGGATTACTTGATGGTGATGTATTAAATTATGATGGTGTTACTAATGTTTCATTTACAAGTAGAGATACTTTTGAACAAGGTAAAATCATAATTGGTCGTATGAAAGGATGGCAAGAAAAAGACTTTTCAACTGAATTAACTGGTATTAATTGGATGGAAGGTATGGCTGCTGAAGTTAAAGAATATTATGAAGGTGTTGACCAAGCAGACTTATTAGCAATTTTAAAAGGTATATTTGCTACAACTGATAGTGCTAGTGCTACTGCTATGGCAAAACATACTTACGAAGTTGAAGATGAATTAACTGCAACTAGTATGAATACTGGTTTACAAAGAGCAGTTGGTGATAAAAAGAAACAATTCAAAATTTCATTTATGCACTCACTACCTGCAACTAATTTAGAAAACTTAAATTTACTTCAATTCTTAAAATATACTGATAAAGATGGTATTACAAGAGATTTAACTATTGGAACATTTAATGGTAAATTAGTTGTTGTAGATGATGATATGCCTATATTAAATGGTTATGATGAAGCTACTTCTTCTACTACTGGTGCATTAAAAGTTGTTTCAAGTTCTGCAACTGCTGGACAAATTTTATTAAGTGCTGTTAAAGCAAGTGATTTTTACCCAGATGATGTTGCTGCTAATGACTATGTAGTACCTGCAACTAAATATGTAACTTATGTTATGGCTGAAAAATTCTTTGAATATGACAATGTAGGTGTTAAAGTTCCTAATGAAATGGTTAGAGATGCTGTTACAAATGGTGGAATTGACAAACTTGTTACAAGACAAAGAAAATTATTTGCACCTAAATATTTCTCATTTACTAAAGCAAGTATGGAAACAAATAGTCCAACTACTGCTGAATTAGCAAATGGTGCTAACTGGGAAATTGTTAACAATGGTAAAACTAGCACAGATAAGAGATACATTAATGATAAACTTATCCCTGTTGCACGTATTATTTCAAGAGGTTAATTAAATAGAATAGGAGGAATAAAATATGACTAATGATGAATTAGAAATTCAGTTAGAAGAATTAAAACATAGAATACCTTTTGATATTGCTTTACATGATAATAAAAGGTTATATGAACAAATACTAACTGATTTGCTAAATGATAGTAAGTTTATATGTTTATCTCTCCTTTTTCCTTATGAGGATTATGCTAACTATGAACTTCCTAAAAGATATTACAATTGGCAATTAAGAGCTTGTGTAGAGTTATATAACCTTGCTGATAAAATATCTATTAAAGATTATAGTGAAAACGGTATTAGTTTTAGTAGATTAAAAGATGGATTATCAATGTCTTTAACAAACGAAATATTGTCAAATGTATATATTCCTGAAAGTGAGGAATAAAAATGTATAATATTAATAGAAGTTACATTTTTAAAAACTTATATCAAAATTTATATATATCCCAAAAATTACCCATAATAGAAGATGATAATCATAATAAAATCGAAAATTATGCTAAACCAATTAAATATTCTCGTTGGAATATTCAGTATATAAAAGCACAAAGTGATTTAATAGAATTTGGTCAAAATGTTTCAAATATGAGATTAGCAGTTATACCAAATAACAAAAAATATGCAAACAAATTTAAAGAATTTGATTTAGCATATTTAGATGGTGCTAGCCCTTTAAATGAAGTTAAATATGGTCAAAATGCTAATTATAGAATATATGCGGTTAGACCACAAAATTCTATTATTAAAATATACTTTATGAGATTAACTAAGTAAGGAGGAATAATATGAAAATAGAAATAATGACATTTCAAAACTCTGATGGAAAAATCATTGAAAAAGAAGTTGAAGAAAGATTAGTTTCAATTTATAAAGCAAATGGTTGGGAAATCAAAGTAGAAAAAAAAGAAGAAAAGAAACCTAAATCATTTACAAGTGGTTTAGTAAAATAATCATGAAAAATAGCAATTATTCATTAGAAGAGCTTGTAATATATGCTCAAAAAATAGAAAAAGCACTCAAATCCAATAATTTTAAAGATTTTTTAAAAAAGAAATGCAAAGAAACTTTAGATGCAATAACTCAAACAAGTCTTAATGTAGATGTTGAAGAACAATATATACATAATTATAGAAGTAGTCATAAAGTTGAAGTGGATGATGAATACATTACTATTTCAAATTATACTATGATTAGTCCTAGCAATATAAATCCTGATATAGCAAGTAATTATCCAAATGGTTTTGATTTAGCAAAAGCAGTTGAATATGGAACTGGTATTGTTGGTGCTGTAAGTGATGCTTATAGTGAAGCAATAAAAGATGGTTGGGCTTATATGGTTAATCAAGATAGAGATTATAGTAAAGGCTGGTTTTATGAAAAAGATGGAAAAGTTTATTGGACAGAAGGTATGAGTGGTAAATTAATATTTAATAAAGCAATATTAGAAATTGAAGATAAATTGTATGATTGGGTAGATGAATATTTAGAAAGCATAGAATAGGAGGGAAATTATGGATTATACATTATTAAATTATTATGACACCTTGTTTAATGATTATTTTAATTATATTAAAAGTAAATCTAATTTTGATGTTGATATAAGCAAAAAATCAATACCAGAATTAATTAAATTTCCTTTAATTGTTATGAAAGAAGTAATAAATATTAATCAAAACAAAGGAACTTCTACTAATTATCAAGAGAGTGTCGATTTATTAACTTTTCAAGTTGATATATTAACAAAAGACTTAATTGATGATAATGGTGTCCATCCTAGTTATGAAGTTCAAAAAGAATTAAAAAATCTAACATTTCAATTTTTCTTTGAAAAAGGTTTCAATAGAACTTCTTATGAAAATTGGGAAAATACAACTATTGTTTATGATAGGCTAACTTTGTTATTTCAAGGAAATTTACAAAGTTGGAATTGCCAAATAAGGTAAAGGAGAGTGAAATACAAATGGCAATGAGAGAATATACTGATAAAGGTTTATTATCAAAAGATAGTGCATTATATGTATATGATGATACATTAGCAAAATATGTACTATTAATACCTGTTACAGATATGCCTGAAACAAAAGGTGCGCCTGCAACAGTTGAAAAAACAGTTTTAACTGACCATTCTGTTAAAGAAGTAGAAGGTTTACAAACTAATGACCAAAAAACTTATACTTTCAATTATCATAGAGATAATATTAACAGAATTAAAGGATTTGTTGGAAAAGAATTAAAATTACTAGAAGTAAACCCAGATTATACTGGTGAAAAATACGTTGGTTCAATGAAAATTGCAAGAAATTCTGTTGAAGTAAACGGAATTGTTCAAGGTAGTTTATATGTAACAGTAAGTGATGCTGATGAATTACCAGTTGAAGATGTAAGAGATATAATTGCTGATACAGCAGTATTAACTACACCTTTAAATGATGTTGTTTTAGCAACAACTACTGGAACAGCTACAATTACATTAACAGCATTACCTAGTACTGCAACATTTACAGCTGTAAGTTCATCAAATTCAATTTGTACTGCTGCTATGGGAGTTAGTAACAATGCTAATAAACTAACTATTACTGGTGTTGCTAAAGGATTTGCAAAAGTAACAATTACAACTAGTGCAACTGGTGAAGCAAGTTCAAAAAGAACTATTTTAGTAGAAGTTCCATAAAATTAAATAAAAAAAGAAAGGATAATAATTTTGAAAGAATTTAGTAAAGAAATTATAAATATTGGTGGTGTTGATTATACATTATTTCTTAATAGAAAAGGAATTGTTGCTTGGGAAAATATAACTAAAGCAGCAAGAAATAAAAGTCAATTGCAAGAAACTTTGGAAAACTTAAATCAAGATATTGATATTAAAGATGGAGATAATCCATTTGAAATAGCAAAAGTTGATGAAGTACTATCTGCTGAAGATGAAGCAATTGAATACTATGCAAAATTATATTGGATAATGCTATATGAAGAACATAAATTAGATTATAGCAAAGCAAAAGAACTATTTGAACAAGCAATTAAAGAGTATGGCTTAGAAGCACTTGGAGATTTAGCATTTCAAATGGTAGAAGATGCCAATGTAAATAAAAATAATAATGGTGAATTAAAAAAATTGGCAGCACTAAGACCCAAGAAAAATTAGATAATGGTTCAAAAAATTATAATTCTTATACCGAGTTCTATTTAAAGGAATTATTCCCTAGTGCTATTATGTTTGGTATGTCCGAAAAAGAGTTTTGGGAAGATGACCCCCAACTATATTGGGCGTACCAAACTTTTTATTTAAAGAAAAAAGAAAATGATTTAGAAGAAATGAACTATAATGCTTGGTTGAAGGGAATATATGTGTTATCTGCTCTAAATCAATCTTTAAGTGGTGTATTTGGAAAACAAGGACAAAGTAAAGATATTTATCCAAAAGAACCAATAAACTTTAAACAAGAAAAGCAAAATAAAAAAGAATATACAAAGGAAGAAAAAGAAGAACACTATGTTCAAGAATTTAATTCTTGGGCTAGAATAAGTCATAGAAAGTAGGTGATATTATATGGCAAATGGAATAGAGAAAAAACTTAGTTATAGAAATTCTTTAAAAGATTTAGCAAAAGACTTAAATGCAATGGGAAAAGAAGCTAATAAAGCTAATAAAGAAATTGATGGTCTTACTAGAAAATTAACTAAGTTGTTTAGCATAGAAAAAATCACATCTGGTATAGTAAAAGGAATACAAAAGGCAGTAGATTATACAGAAGATTTAAACCTTTTAAGTGTTGCTTTTGGTGAAACTGCTAATGAAGCATATAATTTATCTAAAAATCTTGCCGAAATTACTGGTTTTGATACTGCAACATTGAATAGAAATTTAGCGACATTTAGAAATTTGACATCAACATTAGGGCTAACAAATGAACAAGCGGATTTATTGGCAACTAACCTTGAAAAAATGTCTTTAGATGTTTCTTCATTATACAATGTTGATTTAGATAGAGCAGCTTATGCTTTACAAGGTATGCTTACAGGACAACCTAGAACAATCAAAACATTAACTGGAGCTAATGTAACCAATGCTGCATTGCAAGAAACTTTAACTGCATCTGGAATTGATAGAAAAGTTAGTTCTTTAAATAGTGCTGAAAAAGCAATAATACAGTATTTAACGGTTGAAAAGCAATTAATAAATTCAAATGGTGACCTTGCTAGAACTTTAGAAGAACCTCAACAGCTATTAAGAGTATTTAGAGAACAATTAACTAAAGCAGCAAGAAGTATAGGGGCATTATTTATACCTGCTATTAAAGCAGTTATTCCTGTTTTAACTGCTATATTAATGGTATTTAATGAAATAATTAATGTAATTGCCAAATTATTTGGAATTGATATGGATAGTTATTGGAATAATATGAATAAAAACACCAAAAATATCTATAAAAATTTAGATAATATTGGAAGTTCTGCAAGCAAAGCGGTTAAAGGATTAAGAGCATTTGATAAGTTAAACGTTATTAATACACCAAGTTCAAGTGGCTCTGGTGCTAGTGGTTTAGGCATAAGTTCTGATATTTTAAAAATGCTAGATGAATATGATTTAAAATTAGATGGAATTAAAACTAAAGCAACTGAGATTAGAGATAAGATAATGGAATGGCTTGGTTTTAGCAAAGATGTTAATGGAGAATGGAAATGGTCATCATCTAAATTGCTTAAAAACATTTATGAGTGGTGGAAAAAGTTAAATGTTTTAGGTAAAACTTTAGTAGGATTAGGTGTAGTTGGTGTTTTAAGCAAAATTAGAAATATAATAAAAGGTTTAGCTAGTACAAAAATAGGAACAGGAATAAGCATATTAGCAGAAAGCATTGGAAAAAAAGGATTAACTGGAACACTTCAAGAATTGGGCAAAGTATATCCGACAATAAGCAAAATGGTTGGTGTTGTTGCTGGTGTTTCCGCTGGAGCTGATGGCTTTATTAGATTAAATGGTGCTATTAATAGCATAAGTGAAAACGGAGCGAATATTACAAATATAACTAATTTGTTAAGTGGATTATTAGAAGTTATAGGAGGAATAGCAATTTTAGTTGGCTCTTTCACGCAAAATTATTCTTTAATTGTAAAAGGAATTGGGGCTATTGCAGGAGCTTTACTATTAGAGTTCTTAACTCCAGCAGAGCAAACAAAGGTTAAGGTTGATAAATTAACTGAAAGTACATACAATTATAGAAAAGAATTAGAAGAATTAGAAAACCAAATTGCTAATAAAATGACAGAAACTTATGCACAAGCAGCTAGAGCTGAATACTTGAAAGATAAACTTTCTGAATTGGTTGATGAAAATGGCAAAATTAAAGGCTCACATGAAGAAGTAGAAGCCGTTGTAAAAGAGTTAAATGAAATTCTTGGTACAAATTATGAAATAAATAACAATCAACTTGCTCTTGATGGAAAATTGTTAAAATCTAAAAATGATTTAACAAAAAGCGTTGAAAATTATATTAATAAGTTAAAAGCTGAAATGTTAATTGAAGTTTCAAAAGAAAAAATTCAAAAGATATATACAAGAAATCTTGAATTAAAAAATCAAGAAAACAAATTATTAGAGGAATTAAAAGAAAGTGCAAAAAAATATAATCTTGAAACTCAAGAAGGAGCTGAACAATTCTACAAAGATAATGAAAAAACCATAAATAAATTAAAGACTGTTCAATCAGAATTAAAAACCAACAGTGACCTACTAGATTTGTACGCTCAAGCAGCAATTAAAGCTGAAAAAGGGCAATTTGAAGAAGCCGAAAGATTGATTACATCTACTGCTAAACAAGCAAAAATATCTATTACTGATATATATAGTCAATTAGACAAAGTGTTTGATAAAAACATTACAACACAAATGCAAGTAAAATTAGAATTAGATGCTAAACAATTTAAAAAAGATTTAGAAAAGTATACAAAAGAAGCTGACAAAGGTTTATTAAATGCTTCATATTATTCTGCAACAGGCAAAAAAATTGCATTTGCAAGTGGCGGTTTCCCTGACACTGGTTCATTGTTTTTAGCAAGAGAAGCTGGACCTGAAATGGTTGGTAGAATAGGAAGTAAAACTGCTGTTGCAAACAATGACCAAATAGTTGATGCAGTTGCTCAAGGTGTTGCTAGTGCAATAATATCAACAGGTGGATTAAATAGTCGCCCAATAGTAATACAAGCTAGTGGTGATGCAAACGGACTAATGAATTTCATTAAATTTAAACAACAAGAAGATAATATGCAATATGGCAATTAGAAAGGAAGGCGAATATGCAAAATATAGTTAAAAGTAATGTTCAATACTTAGAAAATTATATAAGAATTTCACATTATGCAACAGGAAGTTATGGTAGTTATGTAGTTCCAAATGAAATAACAACAACTCATAATAACACAGTATATACAGAATATTTAGATGATAATGATAATATTTACTGGTATAATTCTACTGAACAAAAAGTATATAATAGTTCTTGGGTAGAACAACAAAGTATTTTAATAAGTAGTTTAACAAAAGCTAGTTATTGGATTGATATGCCTACACCTAGTGAAATGCCATATACATTAAATGATGTAGATAAAGACCCTTTTACTGATTTACAAGGATTTACACATAGAAATAGAGTAAGAACTGATGTATTAACATTTGATTGCAATTATAAATATTTAGATGATGATACTCAAGCCTATGTATTACAAGCAATAGAACCTGAATGGTTTTATTGTGAAATTATTAATCCCAAAACAAAAGTAAAAGAAATACATAAATTTTATGCTAGTTCAAAAAAAACAAATGTAAGAGTTGTTAAAAAAGATGAAAATGAACATTTTTATAATGATTATATTGATTTTCAAGTAACATTGGTGGAGGAATAAAATGGCAGTAAATGTAAGTCAAAAGTACAAAGAAGTAATTTATAGTGGTGGTGCAATAAATCGTGCCACCCTATCAATAAATGGTGTTCAAATACCAAATAGTAATATAAAAAAAATAACTATTTCAAGTCCTATAATTGATAGCACAGTTGATTACTTTTACATAGGAACGTTTATAGCTCAAAAAGTAGAAATAGAGTTTAGAAATGCTACAAGTATAGATTTGAATGGAAATGTTTTGTTATCAATTGATACAAAAACAGATGATGATGAATATGCAGATGAAAATGGATATGAAAATGTAGATATTGGTGAGTTTATAATTGATACATCACCAGAAGAATATAGTAAATCAGCAAAAATAACTTGTTATGATAAATCAATATTATTTAAGCCAAATGTAGATATAAGAGAATTTTTTGATGATGAAGATAAAGTAACTGCAGAGGATTTGTTGAAAGGTTTGTGTAATAAATTTTTAGGTGCTAATAAATTAGGTACATATCCAAATACAAATAAAAATGTAACTGCTAAAATATATGATACAAGTAAAAGCGGAAAATACTATATATCAAAAATAGCCGAAATAATGGGCTGTAATGCAAAAATAGGTCGAGATGGTAAATTATATCTATTACCATTAAAACGTCAATCTACAGAAACAATAAATGCCTTAAAAAGTAAATCATGGGAATTTTCTACAAATTATAAAATATCAAGAGTATTTTGGCAAGTGGGAAATACAATATATGATGCAGGAGATGAAACTTATAACTCTTTAAATATAACTGCTGATAATATATTTCTTTATGGAAGTGATAATGATATTCAATTAGCTGTTGATAACTTATATGATGAATTGGAAGGCTTTGAAATGTGTTCCGTTAAAACAGAAAATTATGGTGACCCTAGTTTAGATTGTTGGGATTTAATAACATATACATTAGGTGATAATACTTATTATGCATTAAATGATAATGTATTAGTTTATGAAATGAATATTGCTTCAACAGTTAATCCATCAATTCCTAGTAAACAAAGAGAAGATATTACCAATGTATTTGGAGATGCAAATAGGCAAACTAATATGTTAAAAACAGAAGTTATTCAAAATGAAAGAGAAATAAGATTGCTAGCAGATAAAATCGTAGATGTTTCTGATATAGTAACAGGAACAGGCAGTATTCAATTAGAAAATGCTTATGAAGGTCAATTATACCAATTATCTATCAAAGGAAATATAAGTTTATTATATCCGCAAAATGAAAAATTATATGGTTATCCTTTAGTTCCACATGACGGATTAGTTCCTAGTAATACATTAGTTCCAAGTAATCCAGTTCCTTATGATAATGAGGTGCATTATCCAAGTAGCGATTTATTTACAAAAAACACAATATTAACAATTGATGATGTAGAATATAAATTAGATTTTAACTTTCTAAACTATATGAACTCAACTGTGTGTGATGAATTTGTCTATGACAATGGAAAATGTTATATAATTCGTAGAGTAGGAATTGATGAAAATGGCGATATGTATGCTTTAGATAATGAAATAATAGAGCCAAGAGAAAGCATTACATTAAATGTTAAATCTAATTCAACAATAACATTAAATTCATTTAATGATGCTATATTAACAGCAAATTATCTACTTGATAATGCATATACTCAAAATTTTGCTACACAAGTAAATGTTAGTACTGAAATAGAACAAACAGCTGATAGTATATTAGGACAAGTAGTTAAAGATAATGAAGTTGTAGCTAAAATGAATTTAGCATTAGAAGATGGTCAAGGAATAGTAAGATTTGTAAGTAATCAATTTGTAGTAGATAGTGATAATTTTAAAGTTAGTTCAGATGGAACTATTACTGCAAATGCTGGAGTTATTGGTGGATTTCATATATCAAATAACTTTAATAATAATTTTAATGGTCTTTATGATTATTCATATTATGATTTAATGACACTTATAGGTGGTTTCCTTGATTTTATTAATTTAGATAGCACAACATTTAACATATTAGATATTGATGAAAATGGTGAAATAGACTCCTCTGACCTTAGTGCAATACAACTTCATATTTTAGGAACATATCCAATAAGTAGAAGCTTTTCTGGGAAAGTAGAGATTAATTCAGATGACCCTAAAAACTGTTTTACAATTAAAGATATAAATGACAATAATGTTGTTCAAATTGGTTTAGGTGGTGTTGGAGCTAACAATGGTATATTTAGAAATATAGTATGTTCTGATAACTATTCAACAAGTGCTACAGATGCAGTTTATATAAATGGTGTTAGTGGTAGTATTCATGCTTCTGGAACAATTCATGCAACTGGTGGATATACTCAAGGTTCTAAAGTTGAATTAAAGAAAAATATAGAAAAATTTGATAATGCTTTAGAAGAAATAAAAAATACAGATATTTATAAATATAACTATAAAACTGAAGAAGATGGCAGCAAAAAACATATTGGTTTTATAATTGGAGATGATTATAAACACTCAGAAGAAATTACTTCTGTTGATAAAGAAGGAAATTCAAATGGCGTAGATTTATATTCATTTATATCAGTATGTTGTCAAGCAATTAAGGAACAACAAAATTTAATAGATAATTTGCAACAAAGAATAGAAGCCTTAGAAAAAAAGGAGAGTGATAAGTAATGGCTTTAGTAACATTTCAAGATAATTCAGCACCGTATATTAATTCAGAAAATTTAAACAACAACTTTGAATATTCTACACCAACTGGTGGAATAGTAGAATTTGCTGGTTCTACTGCTCCAAATGGTTGGTTGTTATGTAATGGCGATGCAATAAGTAGAGAAACTTATAGTGACTTATTTAGCATTATTGGAACAACATTTGGCGAAGGAGATGGAAGTACAACATTTAATTTGCCAGATATGAGAGGAAGAGTAGCTGTAGGAAAATCAAGTGATGCAGAATTTGATACATTAGGAGAAACTGGCGGAGAAAAAACTCATACATTAACAGTTGATGAAATGCCAAGCCACAAACATAGTATTAATTATGCATCTGTTGCTGGTGGAAGCGGAGATGGTTACTTATATGGTAGCAACCAAGGAGATAACCAAGCTATGATAAAATCAGCTGGTGGAAGTCAACCACATAACATTTTACAACCATATATAGTTTTAAACTATATTATTAAATATTAAAGGAGGAATAAAATATGGCATTAATTGAATTTAAAAATTTACCTGATACAACAACAGCGATAACAGCAGAAAACTTAAATTATAATTTTAGTGAAATACTTAATCTTGTATGTCCTATTGGAAAAGTAGAAGTTTTCTTTGATAACAATGACCATAGTAATTATTTGGGATTTACATGGGAAAGAACTTCAATTGGACGTGTTCCAGTAGGTATAGATACTAATGATACGGATTTTGACACTATTGGAGAAACTGGTGGAGAAAAGAAACACACATTAACTGCTTTAGAAATGCCTTCACACTACCATTCACAATATATTAAAGACTTTTTAGGGCAATCTGGAGGCTCTACTGGACCAGCATATTATACAGCAATCAATAATAGTGCTATTGCTTATGATTATGATAGTGGTGTAAGTAATGTATTTGAAAAAGCTGGTACAACTCAAACTGGTGGTGGACAATCACATAACATTTTACAACCATACGAAGTAATGGCATTTTGGAAAAGAGTATCTTAATTAGAAAGGAAAATAAAAATGACAGATAAAACATATAATACTTTAAAATATATTGCACAAATTGTTTTGCCAGCTTTAGGAACTTTATATTTTGCATTATCAAGTATTTGGGGTTTACCTTATGGAGAACAAATAGTTGGCACAATAACTGCAATAGATACATTTTTAGGAGCTTTATTAGGCATATCAAGTGCAAATTATAATAAAAAGAAAGGGAAATAATAATGAGTGTTAAAACATTTAAGTATAATGCAAATGTTCAATTAACAAAAAACTTTAACTCAAATGAATTTCAATGTAAAGGTGTTGGACATAATCACGAAACAAAAATTGATGTTGAGCTTGTAAAACAATTGCAAGAATTTATGAACTTAAATGGTTATACAAAAGCAATAATATCAAGTGGTTATAGATGCAAAGAACAAAACAAAAAAGTTGGTGGTTCAGATGGAAGCCAACACGTAAAAGGAAAAGCCGTTGATATATGTTTTTACGAAGGAAATAAAAAAGTTTTAGCAAAAAATGTATGTTGCAAAGCTCAAGACTTTGAATTTAAAGGGATAGCTTATATAGATGCATACCACGTTCATTTGGATAATAGAACATTAGGAAAATATCGTGGAGATGAAAGAAATGGCTATTCAAACAATGTTCCAAATGGAGATTTTTATGCTTACTTCAATGTTCCACGTGAAACATATAACCTTGAAAGACTATTAAAAAAAGGTGATAAAGGCGAAGATGTAGGTAAATTACAAGAAAGACTTAATCAACTTGGTTATAATTGTGGAAAAATAGATAAAATATTTGGCAAAAATGTAGAAAAATCAGTCAAAAAATTTCAAAAAGCAAATAAATTAACTCAAGATGGTATTGTAGGAAAAGATACAGCTCATGCTTTAGGATTTACATTTAAAGGAAAATAATAGAGTAATATTATAAATATAACCAAATTATTTGCATAAATGCAGTTGTAAGAAGAGTTTTATTAAAAATAGTATAATTGTACTATAAATATAAAACTCTTTTTGTATGCCATTTAAAACACTAATTAAAGCATATACATTTTGCATAAAAAAATGTAGTTTTGGGATTGACAAACTTGGAATTGATATGGTAGGATTAAGTTAGATAAGAAAGGTAGGTGATAAAAGATGGAAACAAATACAGAAGAAAGACCTTTAGCATTTATGAAAAAAGCTGATGCTAGAATGAATAGAATTATTATTCCAAAATTTTTTATTGACAACAATGGTAGTGATTTCTACATGGAAGTTTATAAAGACAAAATAGTATTAATACCAATTAAGAAAGAAGAGGAATAAAATGAGAGAAAATCCTAATTATTATGCTATAATTCCAGCAAATATAAGATACAATGATAATTTACCACCAAATGCTAAATTATTATATGGTGAAATTACAGCGTTATGCAATGATATGGGGGTTTGTTGGGCTACTAATGAATATTTCGCTAAATTATATAAAGTAAGTGAAAGAACAATAACCGAATGGATTAAAAAATTACAAGAAGATTGTTTTATTAAAACCGAAATTCAAACCAAAAGATATGAAGATGGAACAGTAAAAAAAATAAGGGTTATCCATATAGAAAATTTACTGCAAAACCATGTAGAAGTTTTTATGCAAAACCATATAGAAGAAAACTTCCGATATAATAATACAAGTAAAACTAATAATATAAAAGAAAATAAAATATCAAAAGATATTTTATTAAAGAAAGTTTTTAAAAAACCAACAATTGAAGAAGTCGAAAGCTATTGCCAAGAAAGAAATAATAACATTAATCCTGATAAATTTTATAATCATTATGAAAGTGTTGGTTGGAAAGTTGGTAAAACTCCAATGAAAGATTGGAAAGCAGCAATAAGGACTTGGGAAAACAATAATAAAAATACAGCCAAAGAAGATACTAGAAGAGAATTTGTTTTGTTAAAGTAGGGTTGATATGAATGATACAGATTATGTTGAAAGAGAATACTTAGCAAGTATATTACAAGATTTTAAAAATGATTATGAAATATTAGAAAGAACAAGAATAAAGCCACAATACTTATTAAATGAAAAAAATAGAAAGTTAATGGAATTTATTCTTGATTATTACAAAAAAAACAAAACAATAGTAGAAAGTGAATTAATAAGAAATTATTCTTCTAAAGGGTTTGATATTGTTTATTACTTTGAATTATTGACAGAGCAAATGTATTGTATAGGAGAAAGAGGGTTTAGAATTGCAGAAAACAGAATAATTGATAATTATAAAAACTCTCTTATTGAAAAATACAATGAGATGAGAAGAAATAAAACTTTAACATTTGATGAATATGCTTCTAAAGTTAAAAAATTAGATGAAATAAAAATAATTGATAGTACAGGGAAAATGCTTACTGCTAAAGACATTAATACAAACGAACAAGAAGTTAAAATATTTGTTAAATCTGGAATAAATACATTTGATAAAAAAATAAATGGCTTTATTTTAGGAGAATTAAGTGTTTGGTCTGGGGGTAATGCTAGTGCTAAAAGTACATTTTTAAATCAATTAGCAATAGAAAGTATTAATCAAGATTATAAAGTTGCAATTTATTCTGGAGAGTTGACTAGTAAAAGATTAATGAATTGGATTTGTTTACAATGTGCTGGTAAAAATAATATTAGTTTTAATCAAGATAAAAATTATTATTTTGTAAATAGTTTTTCTAAAGAAAAAATTATAAATTGGCTAAATGATAAATTATATGTCTATGATAATGATTTTGGAAACAAAGCACAAGATGTTATTGAAAGTATTACTGATGCTATTTCAAGATTTGGCATTAAAGTTATTATACTTGATAATTTAATGTCAATGGATTTGAATAGTTATGGAGATAACAAATATGATGTTCAAAGCAAATTTATTCAAGAATTAAGTGCCATAGCTAAAAAATATAATGTTCACATACATTTTATTTGCCATCCAAGAAAAGTTACAACATTTTTAAGAAAAGTTGATATAAGTGGTAGTGGCGATATAACAAATGTTGCAGATAATGTATTCATAATGCATAGAGTTAATCAAGATTTTAAACTAAGACTAAAAGAAATGTTTAAACTAGATGATGACAATGAATTATTTAATTATTCAAATGTTTTGGAAATTTGTAAAAATAGGGAATATGGTTTAGAAGATGTATTTATTGGAATGTATTTTGATATTTCAAGTAAAAGGTTATTGAATTATGAAGATGAAGTAAAAAAATATGGATGGGAGGACAAAAATGAATAAAAATGAATTGTATACTTTAGAATATAGTACTATTCAAGATAGTTATCATATTGATTTGTTAGAAAAAACATTAGAAATTAATTTAAAAGCTAGTATTAATAAAAAAAATAATGATTATCAAATCATTTACATAGGAACTGAAGAAGATTGTATGAAATTTTTAGATGATTTACTTAAAAGTTAAAATAATTGAATAAAGGGCTAAATTAGACGAGTTTTTTGTTAGATAGTATAATTGGTCTAAAAAGATAAAAAAATTTAACCTGAACGATTTATGATAGGAATTAGAAAGGATTTGATAATATGTTTGAATTTAAAATGAATGATAGGGTGTGGCATATAGTTGAAGTTAGTCAAAAAGATTTTTGGATTGATGATGACGAATTAGACAAAATGAACAGTAGAGAATATCATTTTGGAAGAACAAAATTTGATAAAAACGAGATATGGTTATGGCAAGATATAAGCCAAGAGCAAAAAAGAAAAACACTATATCATGAATTGTTACATTGTTATCGGGGTATGTATGTAACATTTAACGATATAAATTGTGATGAGGACTTCTGGTGCGATTTAAGTGCTAATAGTCACGATATGATACACGATATTGTGGAAAGATATTTTGATACAAAACCAATAAGTAACATCACAATAAAATCAAATTTAAGTGGCAATGAAATAGTTGAATATTTAAAAACAAAGAAAGAGGAGGAAAATGAAAGAGTTAGATGTAAATAGTTTAGAAATATGGAAAGATATACCCAATTATGAGGGAATATATCAAGTTTCAAATTTTGGAAATGTTAGGGCTTTGGTTTTTAGAAATCACAAATGTATAAAACCCAAAATACACATTTTAAAAAAACAAATAGATAAATATGGAAGAGAAAGAATTATGCTTCATAAAAACAGTAAGCAAAAATTATATCAAGTTCATAGATTAGTTGCCCAAGCATTTATTTCTAACCCAAATAATTTTCCCGAAGTTAATCATAAAGACGAAAACCCATTAAATAATAATGTTGATAATCTCGAGTTTTGCACACGTTCATATAATGCTCATTATGGAACTGGAATTGTAAGGATGGGAATAGAACATAGAAAACCTATTGTTCAACTAGATAAAGATTTTAAAATAATTAAAACGTGGTCTTGCGGTAAGGAAATCGCTAATTATTATGGTGTTACACCTGCTGCAATATCGAATTGTTGTAAAGGAAAATCTAAAACTTGTTGTGGTTATATATGGAGGTTTATAAATGAATAACAAATTAGATATAAATGAAGAAAAATTAAATGAATTGATTGTTGTTGAAAATGTATCAGTTATAAAACAAAACTTACAATTTTTAAGTGATGAAGTTGATAAAGAAATAGAGTTTGCTTTATCTTTAAATGCTACGGAAGAAAATAAAGTTGAAGTTAAACAAGCAAGAGCAAGACTTAATAATATTAAAAGTGTTTTAGAACAAAAAAGAAAAACTGTTAAAGAACTTGTTATGAAACCATATCAACAATTTGAAGAAATTTACAATGATATGATTAAAAACAAATTTGAAAAGGCAGATGATACATTAAAAAATAAAATAAATGAAATTGAAAATGCTCAAAAAACAGAAAAAGAAACAATGTTAAGAGAATTTGCTGAAAGGCAATTTAGAGCAAATGAAATACAAGATATTGTTAATTTTGATGATATTGGATTAAACATAACATTAAGTGCTAGTGAAAAGTCACTTAAAGACCAAATTGTTAATTTTGTTGAAAGGATTAGAAATGATTTAGATACTATTTTACTTGAAGATTTAAAAGATGAAATACTAGTTGAATACAAGAAATGTTTGAATTATACTCAAGCGAAGCAAATAGTATTACAAAGACATAAAGATTTAGAAATTGCTAAAGAGCAAAGTGAAAAACTTAACAACATAAAGCAAGAAGAAACAAAATTAAAAACTGCCGTCTATGATATTATTGAAGAAAATGGAATACAAGTGCCACAAGAAATTAATAATGATGAAGAAATTTTAATAGTTACATTTACTGTTAAATCTACTAGAGAAAAGCTTAAATTACTTAAACAGTTTATGTTAGAAAACGAGATTTCTTATGAATAAAAAGGTGTTAGGTGTGGCAATTCCATATTTTAAAAATCATGAAAATATGGAAATAGAATTTAAAAAGTTAATGGCAAAATTAGACCAACAATTAACTGATGATATGATACTTTATGTTTATGAAGATGGTCAAATTAGTGATTGGCTTCAAAAATATAAAAGAAAAAATGTAATTATTAACAGCAATGAAATTAATAAAGGTGTTTCTCATGCTAGAAATAAAGCACTTGATTACTTAATTGACAAAGTTATGTATATTTTATTTTTAGATGCAGATGATGATATTGATGATAATTATTTAAAAGTTATGTATGAATATTGTGCTGATAATAGTCATGAAATTATTGAAAGTGCATTTTTTGAGAATGGTGTTCCCTTTACTTATGATGCTAAACAAATTAGATGTGGCTGTGCTGGTAGTGCTATTCAAACTAGAATTATAGGCAACATAAGATTTGAAGAAAATTTGCAAATTGGTGAAGATACTAACTTTATGTTTGCTGTTTGTAATTTAGACAAATATAGAAAAAAAAGATGTCCAACTGGTTATCATTATCAACTAGGAATAAATCCAAATAGTTTAACAATGCTATATGAAAAAGATAAGATAGGAAAGGTGAGAGAAAATGGCAAATAAAAATGAATTAATTGAAAGTGAAGAAAAAAATTATGTAACACTTGTTAATCAAACAGGTGTAGAAAGTGCAATTGAAAAATTGGTTAAAAATAACAACTCTTTACTACCAACAAATGTTGCAGTAGATAGAATTAAAAATAGTGCTGGTTTTTATATTTCAAATCGTGAAGATTTAATGAAATTAGATAATAATAGCAAGATGCAAATGTTATACGGTGTGTTAAAAGAAGCAATGGTTGGCTGTGAAGCAGGAACGGATTATGACATTGTACCATTTAAAAATAAACCTGTTGTAGTTAGAAAAAAAGAAGGATGGTATAAGATAATTGATATGATTAAACCTGCTGAAATAGTAAGGTTTACTAATAATGTTGTGTTTAATGGAGATGAATTTGAATTTAATCCTGTAACAGAAGAAATTAAACATAAACCTCTTATTACAAGTGATAAATATGATGATATTGCTTATGCTTATGCTTATGTTAAGTTTGCTAATGGCTTTGAAAAAACTGTTGTTATGAGTAAAAAAGATATTGATGCAATTAAAAAAGTATCTCCTAGTGCTGGCTCAACATTTAGCCCTTGGGTATCAATGCCAGTTAAAATGGTTAGAACAAAAATAGTTAAAGAACTTGCTAAAGAATTATTTACATTGTTTAGTGGTAGAGTTAATGCAGTATTAGCACAAGCAATTGAAAGTGATGAGATTTCAGTTAGTAGAGTTGATAACAAAGGGTTTATTGTAAATGATAAAAATGTTTATGAAGCAAAAATTGAAACAAAAGAAGAAGAACCAAAAAAAGAAGAAAAACAAACAAGTTTAGATGAAATATAAAGAAAGTAGGTTTGCTAATGGAAAACCAAATTAGCATATTTGATATAATGTATCCAAAATACAAGATAACAAAACCAATAAGGATGATAACTCTATTTAGTGGTTATGATAGTCAATGTTTAGCTTTAAAGTATTTAGGAGTTAATTATGAACATTGGAAAACTTGTGAATGGGCAATAAAGTCTATACAAGCATTAAAAGATATACATTTTGAAAATGATAATACTGATTATAGTAAAGAACTAACAACAGAGAAAATAAAAGATTATTTATTTAAAAAGGGAATATCAAATAATTACAATGAACCAATGGCAAAAGAGCAAATTAAAAGATTAGGAGAACAACAAGTAAGAACCATTTATAATAACATTCAAGCAACTCATAATTTAGTAAATATTCAACAAGTGAAAGGGGGAGATTTAGAGATAACGAATACTGATAAATATGAATATATTTTGACATATTCGTTTCCGTAGTCATGTCAAGATTTAAGCAATGCTGGATTAAAAAAAGGCATGAATGATACATCAACTAGAAGTGGAATGTTATGGGAAGTAGAAAGAATATTAAGTGAATGTTATGAGTTAGGAACACTTCCACAATGCCTTATTATGGAAAACGTACCCCAAGTCCATCAATCTGGTGATAATGCTAAAAATTTCTTAAAATGGCAATCAAGGCTTGAAGAACTTGGCTACAAATCTTACATACAAGACCTTATTGCCACTGATTATGGAATACCTCAAACAAGAAATAGATGTTTTATGGTTAGTATACTAGGAGATTATAGTTATACATTTCCTAAACCAATACCACTTAAACTAAAATTAAAAGATATGCTAGAAGAAAATGTAGATGAAAAGTATTATTTAAGTGATAAGCAAATAAAAGATATTCAAAGTTGGAGTGCCTATGAAAAACCACTTGAAACAATAGGAAAAGAAATTTCAAAAACATTAACAACTAGAAGTGGCGATTATACAAGTGGTATGCAATTAGTTCAAGACAACATGAAAACAAAATTATGTAATGATTTAATACAACAAGGGAAAGTAAAAGAAAATGATGTCATAAGGCATAGTTATACAACTTCAAGAATGAATGGTGAAATGAAAGACTTAAAGCAAAACAATATATCCCCTACATTAGATACAAGGTGTGATTGTTTAGGTGTATGTGTTGGAACATATCAATATGCTAAATCAGATAATTTTATGCATGGAAAAGATAGATTACAACTAGGTAAAGAAACAAGTGATACATTACAAACAACACCAAAAGAAGGCATAGTTAATAGTGAATTAAGAATTAGAAAATTAACACCAAGGGAAGCTGGAAGATTGATGGGTGTTAAAGATGAAGATATAACAAAAATGTTAAAAAACCAAAGTGATGCAAGTGCATTTCACTGTTTTGGAGATAGTATTGTAATTGATGTTATTAAGGCAATAATAGGAGAAATGCTATGAGATATAATATATTAAGCACTAGCTCTAAAGGTAATTGTATTATTGTAAATAATTATTTAGCATTAGATATTGGCATTGCCTATAAAAAAGTACAAAAGCATTTAAAACACATTAAAATTATATTTGTGAGCCATTCACATTCTGACCACCTAAATAAAGCTTGCATTAGAAAAATAAGTTATGAATATCCGAACATTAAATTTTTATGTGCAGCATATCTTGTACCAAAGTTATTAGATTGCAATGTTAAAGAAAAAAATATATTAGTATTAGAAACTGGAAAATGGTATAGCATAGGAATATTTAATGCAAAACTAGATAGATTAGTACATGATGTAGACAATTGCTGCATACATATAGAGTTCAAAGATAAAACTAGATTGTTGTATGCAGTAGACACTGCTAATTTAGATAACATTGTGGCTAAAGATTATGATTACTATTTCTTGGAAAATAATTATGATGAAGAAGAAATAGAAACTAGAGAACAATTAGAAGAACTTAAAATTAGAATTAAAAATACTCATTTGAGTAAACAACAATGTGATAAGTTCTTAATGGAAAATATGGGTGACAATAGTGAATATATTTATTGCCATCAACACGTCGGTAAGGAGGAAGAAAATGAAAATTAATATTAACAATTACGATTTGGTAATAACAAGTAAAAATGGTGAAATTCACGTTTACGAAAATGGACACGAATTAAATGGAGGGCAATCAATTTTATTCAAAGCAAACTTGGGCGAATTGCCATATATGGAATTAAAACAATATATAACCGATAAAAATGGAAATTTTCATTTTACAGGGGGATTTGAAAAAGAAAAGGAGAAAGAAAATGTTTAATAGAAAGAAAATTAAAATATTAAAAGAAAATTTAAAAACAGTTAATGACCAAAGATTACAATTAAGAAACGAAAACATTATTTATCAAAAAGAATTGCTTTTGTTGAGAGATTTAGTTAAAGAAAATAATGAAATGTTAAAGAAATTAACGAGTAAACCTAAAAGAGTTAAAAAGGAAGTGAAAAAAAGTGAACAATAAATATATTGCAAGTGACGGAACAACTTATGATATTACAACTTTAAACATAGAAAGATTGATAAACTCTTTAGCAAAACATTACAGAGATATTTATAATTCAAATAATGTTAAAGAATATGAAAATCATATTGACCAAATAAATATAATTGAAGGAGAACTTTTGAGAAGAAATCAAGAGTTTTACGATAAAAAGATAGGAGGTGGATTATGGATTTAAATTTAATTATTAAAACTTGTTGGACTATCATTGTTGTAATACTAACATTAATATTTATTGGTGCATTTGTTGAAACAATTATTAAAAAAATACAAGAACCAAAAAGAAAAAAAGAAGCATTAAAAGTAATTGATAAAGCAACAGAAGATTTTATTAAATACTTACAAGAAGAACTAGATGATAAAAAACCAGCAAAGAAAACAGCAAAAACCAGCAAAAAACCAGCAAAAAAGAAAGAAGATAAATAATCTTCTTTTTTTGTACAACATTGTTCGTTATTGTATTGACAAGTTAATAATATTGTGTTAATATGTAAACATGAGGTGGAAAGATGAAAGATATGGTTAAGTTTGAAACATTAGATTTATTATCTAATGAAAACAAGATTGTGAGTGAATATTTACAATTTATTGATGTTGTTGATACTTCAATAGAAACTTATAAGAAAGGATTGAAAGCATTTTTCTTGTATTTAAGAGAAAATAATATTAATAGACCTACAAGACAAGATGTAATTGATTTTAGAGAAGAATTAAAAAGAGATGGACACTCTTTATCAACAGTTAATACTTATTTAGTTAGCATTAGGAATTTCTTTAAATGGACAAATTACAAAGAATTATATACTGATATTACACTTAATGTAAAGAGTGTAACTGTATCAAGAGAACATAAAAGAGAAGCATTAACTGATGAACAAATCAATTTAGTGTTGTCTAAAGCAAAAAACAAAAAAGAAAAAGCAATTTTCTTATTAGGTTTATGTTGTGGTTTAAGAGCAAATGAAATATGTAATGTTCGAATTAGTGATTTTGTAAGTAAGGGTGGTAAAATACTTTTATATGTTTTAGGTAAAGCAAGAGATGGAAAAGTTGATTATGTTGTTGTAGATAAAAAATTATATGATTTTTTAAAACAATATGTTGAAGAGTATAACATAATTGATTATCTTATTACTTCTGATTATAAAAATGATGGTTCTAAAGTAACTAACAAAACTATTAGATACATTGTTAAAGAAATGTTTAGAAGAGTAGGAATAGATGACAAGAAATATTCAATGCACTCTTGTAGGCACTCTTTTGCAACGATGGCAATTAAAAATGGTGCTGATATAAGAGAAGTACAACAAGCACTTCGCCATAGGTCATTAGAAACAAGTATGATATATCTTCACGACCTAGAGGCAAGAAATAATCCTTGTGGTAATATTGTAAGCAATTTGATTTTAGGAGGTTAAAATGCAAGAAATTTGGAAAGATGTTGTTGGATATGAAGGTTTATATCAAGTTAGTAATTTAGGAAAAGTATATAGTCTTATATCAAATAAAATAATAGCATTTAGTAAAAAGCCAAAAGGATATTTGATAGTTCATTTATATAAAAATGGCGTTGACAAAAGCAAACATATTCATAGATTAGTAGCCGAAGCATTTATTCCTAATCCAAACAATTATCCAGAAGTTAATCATTTAGACGGAATTAAAACTAATAATTGTATTGACAATCTTGAGTGGTGTACAAAAAAACAAAATATGGAACACGCTTCAAAAAACAATCTTGTTTCAAGATTATATGGTGCTGATAATTATCGCAGCAAAAAAGTTATACAATTAGATTTAATGTATAATCCAATTAAAATTTGGGAAAGTACAGGCGAAATAATGAGAGCTTTAAATATACCTAAACAACACATTTC
>Ga0310786_10001136_pt1 | contig 42800 bp, 71 predicted proteins | sample AusTroGonzalo_MG_FD_203881 | JGI IMG/M metagenome (GOLD analysis project Ga0310786, IMG submission 203881) | Bovine rumen microbial communities from tropical cattle in Woodstock, Queensland, Australia - Gonzalo_03 (v2) (version 2) | ecosystem: Host-associated > Mammals > Digestive system >...
AGGAACTAGCCCTTCTCGACCTCGACGAAAACAAGGCTTACAAAGAGAAGAACGTAAATCTTATCCCCGATACATTATAATGTATACACTTTGGATACAAAATGGATACACAGTTAAGGTAAGTATAGGTAAGGTAAGTAAAGGTTAGTATAGGTAAGTTAAGTATGAATGAAAAGAATACTAATAATTCAAATGATTGTTTGTTTGAATGTAAAGAACTTATGCGTAAGCACATATCTAGTTCTAGTCTTAACATAAATTGTGAAGATACATTAAGCGTACTCACGGAAGAAATCGACGTTGATAAGTTCAAGGCTTGGTTTGACCGCAACATCAACACATTCAAATCAAAACAAAACATACAAACATATTTCAATAGAGCATTTCATAAGGAACTTGAAAAAGGAACATTCAAGTTAGAAGAAGTTGGGTGGAACGCTACAACATTATTCCAAGCATTACGTGAACGTGGTGTTAAGGTAATACAAGACGACACTTGTTATATCTGTGTAATGTGGGAGGCATACGCTAGGGTTGGTGTGAAGATTGAAACCGTCCAAGAACTTAACCACAAGATAGTGGACTTTATGAAAGAAGGACAAACTACGCAAGATTATATCGACATAGTTAAAAAGTCTAAAACATTAAGTGAATACAATATCGACTGGGATAAAGTTCAAGAAACTTATGAAAAAGAAATTGCTGAATGGCATAGGATACTAGACGAACTCTCTGCTATTGGAGGTGGCGACAATGACTGAAAGCCAAAAGAAGTACATCGAATACCTCGATAGTGAATGTAAACGTAAAGGTATCCCAATGAAATCAACCGACGAAGATATGCTTGGTGCTGATTGGAAAGAATATTATAAAAACTTCACGCCTCAATATACGGGTGAAGTAATAAACAAAATGAAAATGGCTCTTGGCATACCGATTGTTATGGAAATGAAAGGTAGGAAACGCAAATGAAAACTTTGAAAATCTATAATTTTGATTGGCGGGTAATCTTTGTAGATAGAAGCGAACTTCAAGGAAGTGACGGAAGAACTTGTGCTAATGAGTTTGTGATTAAGATTGCAAACGATATGAAACCACAAGCAACAAGGCTTACATTTCTTCACGAACTTATCCACGCTATTCTATGTTGTCAAGGACGTTGGTATCAAAAGAAGTTCGACCAAGAAGAAATATGCGAATTGTTTGCCTATGTATATAGTATGGTTGACGATTTGTACGACCAATATTTGGGGGACATTGAGCAATGAAATACCTCGAAGAAGATTTAGAAGCAATCGCCAAAGGTCTAACGGACATCAGCGATGTAGCAAAGCAATATGGCGTTTCCAAAGACACGTTAAGGCGATGTCTTAATCGAAGGGGATACCACCTTCGCAAAATCAAAATAAGAATTATAGCCCCATACAACCGCAAGGTAGTGGGAAGCATACAAGAGTGTGCTGAAACATTAAAGTTATCTAGGTCTGCGATTAGCAATGCTCTTAAAGGCAAGAGTGTTCAAGTCCTAGACGAACTTGGAATTAAATTGGAGGTCGTGCAATGATTGTAGAGTTTGTTAATTGGTGTTTACATCACCGTATCCCATACGAACAAGGACGCAACTGGTGCGACTGCGTGGACTACTCAACATTTATTAACTTTTGGATAGACGGCAAAGTCCACACTTTCTACGCATTAGATAATGGTGCGTTCAAATTAGATAACGTAATCGTCACAAGCATTGCAGACATCGAAGGGAGGCTGGGTATCAATGGCGAAAAATAAAAGAAGTTTGAGGCAGAAACTAGCCTATAAAAGAATGTTAAAACAACTGGACGGTATGCTTGGCGAAGAAAACGCTGGCTTGTTCCTTGCTATGAACATTGATTGTTTGGAAAAATTAGTGGCTGGAACTGACGGTAGAGAATTAAGAACAATTAAGATTGAGTTCAACGATTACTTCTCTGTCAAGTTCGATTGTGCTACTGGGAGGTACATAGAATGATAGCGGTAATGGCGAGTATTAAACCAAGACACAACAAAAACATTCTCAACTACATCAAGTGGTGGGAAATTAGAAAAATGTTTCCGCTAGATTATGTCGGCTGGGTGTACATCTATAACACAAAAGACACAGAACACGGCTACTTAACTAACGCCTACGTCGGTGGCAAGTTAGAGTTCATTACATCATTTAGCAAACACGAAAAGTATCGTGGCAAAGTTATCGCTAGATTTTGGTGCGATAGAGTGGAAGAAATTGAGTTCGATTTAGGCGAGAAGGAATGGTTTACCGAAAGTTGCCCCGAAGAAAAAGCCTTGCTCAAAGAGAGTTGCCTACAAGATTATGAACTAGATGTTTATTTAGGTGGTAAGAACGGGCGTGCTGTCCACATTCAAAAGGTTGAAATCTTCAACACACCAAAGAGTTTAAGCGAGTTTAATCTAGTGAGAGCACCTCAATCGTGGTGCTACATCGAGGTGTGATATGAAAGAGATAATTACTACACCTTGTGATAAAAAGTTTTCCTTCATTGTTATTCAAACCAAAGGTGAGAAATTAGATGTCAATAATCTTCCAGTAGTTAAGGCATTAAAGACACCAAACAAACATCTGTTTGTAGAGTATGACGAAAACTTATTATTAACTACTTGCGTTGATTTAGACGCTCTTGGTTTAGGTCATATCACCAGCGTCGAAGAACTAGAAAAGTATTTCCCTAAACCTTATTGTGAAGCGAGGTGATTATATGAAGCCCGAAGAAAAACAACTCTTAATGCAGAAGGAAGAAGAACTGCGTAAAGACTGGAACAGAAGCGTCTTTGCTCACATCAAAAAACTTAAAGCAATTAAAGTTCCTAACATTGAGGACAGCGTAGGTGTGAGCAGAGCGTGTCAAGAATACATCGACATCTGTGAAGCAGACGGAATGAAACCTAGTATCGCTGGTCTAGCCAGTGCACTAGGCACAAATAGAAACACTCTTATCAAGTGGGTGCGTGGTGAAATATCTATTCAAACCGCAGACATTATCTTGGAATGTTTCTCTCTCATTGAAATCTTTGACGAAACTGCACTCAAAGATAATAAGACAAACGCTGTCGCTGGGCTGTTCAATATGAAGAACAACTACGGATATAAGGACGAAGTAGAAATCAAGCACGTGGAAGAAAAGAAACCTAGCAACGCAGAGATTGCTATGAAGTACGGCAAAAGAGCCGAGATAGTGGACGTTCAACCTCACGAGATAGATTATACTCAACCCGAAGAAAAGAAACCCGTAGAGGTCAAGGAAGCAGACAACCCACCCGATAGTGAGGACGACATACCCTTCTAGTTTGAAGGCATAAAAAAAGAGGTAGAGCCGAAGCCCTACCTTTTTTAGACAAATTAGTAATAACCAACGATGTGATATTCAATGACGTTAATATCTTCCACTTTAACTTTATGCTTTCGTGCAAGTTTGTTCTTTGCTGATTTAATGTTAAGTGCGTCGACAAGTGTTTGCCCTTCCCACTTCACACCATTCTTTGTGTATTCATAAGTGATACTAATACAAACCATAACTACCTCGTAACAATTCTATTGATAAGTTCTTGTTCGGGATAAGCAACTTTGAAGTGCTTTTCTTCCAAGCCGTTCTTATAAATGCAATCACCATTTCCTTGTAGTGTTTCTGCACCCTTGTGGTCTAGGATAACAATGCTATCTCTAATGCCCGCTGTCTTTAATGCTAAACGGCAAGGCATATTGGCTTTAATCAAACCGCTAACGACATCAACCGTTGGTCTTTGTGTTGCTACGATTAGATGTATGCCACACGCTCTACCCTTCTGTGCGATACGGACAATGCTTTCCTCAACCTCGAAGCGAGATGTCAACATCAAGTCTGCCAACTCGTCAATGATAACAAACAAGTCGTTATCAACTTTGTCGATGTTCTTGTATCGGCTGTCCATAATTGCTTCCACCTTTTTAAGAGTGGCTATGGCTTCGCTTGTGCTATCGATGTATCCGCCAGCACCAACCACGTTCTTCCAGTTATTAAACTCTGTTCCCTTCGGGTCAATGATTAAAAAACTGGCTGTTCTAAAACGTGAGTTACCAGCCTTGTAGTAGTAGCAGTAGATACTGGCTAACATTGTTTTAAGCAATACCGATTTACCAGCACCAGTAGTACCAGCAATTAAGATGTGCGGTGTCTTATCAAAATCGATATTAACTATGTTGTTGTCTGTGTCTTTGCCAACTGCGATTGATTTGAAGTCAACACCATACAAACAACTGGTGAGTGATAACACCTTGCACTTGTTATATAACACCTCAACTTTGAAGTGTGCTTCTTTGGTCTTACCGAATTGCATATCCAAGTGGCAAGCAACTGCGTTCTTTTCAATGCAGTCTTTAATAAAGTTCTCGTTATATTGGGACATATCCACGAGATTAAAATAAAGAGTGTCGCCCATAACGTGTTCAACACCCTTAACGTACTCTGTTTCTAAACCAAGTTTAGAGAAGTTTCTTTGTAACATTTGTCCCGCTTCGTCAATGCGTGTCATTATGAATACCTCACTTCAATTATCCACTCGATGTGGTCGATAAGTTCTTTTCTTTCGTAGCAATTAACAACTCTGTTGTCGTTAATCACACGTGCCTTATCCGTGATAAGTTTACTGCCGTCGCTAAAAAGTAAAACAACCTTGTCACTGTCACCCATTTGCTTGGCTAGTTCTTGGACGGTCAACTTAACGTATGGCGTTTTGCCTTCCGCAATCAAGTCTTTTCTAATTAGGTCTGCAATGTAAGCAGTCTTATTAGATTTAGTTTCTAAATGTTCGATAACATCACGTTGTGTATCGAGATTAAACTTAACTGTGTAAGCCTTCAAGTGTTCTTTGTTCCAAGCGTTAGAGATTTCGTTTCTAGTTCGGCTTGTTGCTTGCTTTGTTCTTGCCATATTCTTCCTCCAATCTATTCATTTCGTTTTCTTGTTCGAGTTCCACTTCATAAGGTGGGGTGTCGGTTACCATTTTAGTAGCGAAGAAAAAGATTTTACGTCTTAATTTATAATCGCTTATCTTGTTCAATCTTGCAATGAGATTGTCTGCGAAGGTGGGGGTACGGGCAAACACCTCGTACCTCACACCGCCTCTGCCTATGTATCTGTATCTGTTAATTGGGAATTGTGCCATAGTGATACCTCTATAAGCGATGTACGTCGCCTTCAAGTACGACGTAGTCTTTTTTCCATTCCGCTGGGTGACGTTCCCAGTGTGCTTCGTCAAAGATACGGAATGAAATGCTAGGATAGATGTAACCACCGCAGTTTGGTTGTTGCATTTTTCTAGTTAAGTTCTCTGCCTTACCATAATTAGCGGTAGAGATACCACACCAGCCAGCGACAACTTCAACGTCGCCAACTTCGCTTGCTAATCGGTCAACGAATTGTTGTCTTGTGACAATGTACTTCTTGCCGTGTGATTGAATTGTGTAAATAAACTTTCTTCTCATATTACTTTTCCTCCAAGTCGAAGTCTATCTTTTGCCATATTGTAAAGTCGTGGACGCTTTTGTCGTCACACAACTCGGTCACTCTTTTGTTTAACATATCTTGCGAGTGGCAATATATGTCCTTCATTGATAAGTCGTTGTTAATCACGTGGATAACATAAACGCTACGCACTGGGTGAATGTTTGTTACTTGCTTCATAGTGTCCTCCTAGTCCGCAACGTAGATTGTGCCCTTGTTGTAGCCCTTTGATTTTAACCAATCAACTATTTGCTTCTTGGCTTCGGTCAAGGTCATAACTTCTTTTGCCCACATAATGCACGCCTTCTCGTCGTCGCAGTAGTAGTGCTCAAACGGACATTCAAGTTCGGTCAACTTGCTGTCTTTGATTTTAATAAAGAAGCCCCAGTGTCCTAAACCACGTGGGGCAAAGCCGTGTCTTGCTTTGTAAAGTGAATTGCTAACGTCAATCATTTTGTTCACCTCTATCCAATAGGATACAAATCACTGGTCTTACATCGATTGCACCAGTGAATGTGGAAGGCTCGCTCACATCAACCATAGCGTCGACGGATATAATGCTACGCTTGTCTAGTTCTTTTCTTTCGTTGTACGGAATGTCCAAGTAAATACGTGGCTTCGCCTTGCAAAAGTTTTCTTTTGTTTGAATGTAAATGTGTTGTGTTAATAAATAGTCATTGATAAAGTCTTTGAGTGTCATATCTATTCCCTTTCGTAGGTGTTGTCCCAGTGCCCACCCATATCACCTTGCCAAGTTTCAAGGTCGTCTTTGAGATTATTAAGGTCGTCAAGTAAATTATCCAACCAGTCATAGCGTTCTTGTTGTTTCTCTGTGAGTTCGTCTTTGCCTTCATAAGGCTCGATGTTATCACATTCAGTTTCGATGTCATTGATAAGGCTATCCATTGTTTCGATAGCGGTGTCGATTGCACTTTGAAGTTTACCAAGTTCACCCTTGTCCCAAAGTTCTTTTAATTGCTTTTTGATTTGTGGTCTTGTTAGTTCAGCCATAGTTCTTTTCCTCCTACATATTTAGCCATAAACAATTAACTTCTATCCATTTGCCGTTGTCGTCTTTGATTGTGCCGTCTGCGATTTGTTCGCTTCCGTACTTATAAATCAAGTCGTCAACCTTTTTTTGCGACGGATAAAGCCACACATATTTGCGTCCGTTACGTGCATAACGGGCTACCATTTCGATTGGCAACCCGTCAACGTATGCAGTATCACGTGAGTTACAATAGATTGTGTCGCATTGATATGAATGTTCTACTCTCATAATGCTTACCTCTCGTAGTCCCTAAACCACTTGCCATTAACGTACACTTCAACGTACTGCCCACGTGTGCCGTACTTATTCTTGCGTGCCTCACGTTTGGCTTCTTCTTCGGTGTCGTATTGTTCTGTGATTTCTTCGTCGGTTTCAATCTCGCCACCGACATATTGAATGTTTGTTATAAACTTAACTTCAATCATTCCAGTCCACCTCCATAAAACTGACGCAACCAAAGCGGTTTTCAAACTCGATTGATTTGATTTCTTGCACCTCTACGTGCTTTGCTAATTGTGGTATGTACACCAGTGTCTTGCTACCGCTGTACTTAATACCTTCATAACCAACCTTGTACTCACCAAAGTTAGTTCTTAATTGGACACGGCAACCGCCATTATTTAATAATCGCATTGCCATTCTCTTGTCCATTTTGATTGTCTTAAAACCTTCACTCATTGTTACTTACCTCCAATACAATTTGTTCGGTTACTTTTAGTACCACTATTTTGCACTTGCTGGTCTTTGCCCATTCGTCGGCAACCTTGCGTGCTTCATTAAGCGTGTCTTTTTCTACGATGTCACTGCCGTACACGCTGTCGGCAAAGATTTGATAATAAGTTCGTTGTTCTTTCATAACACTTGCCCCCATTTGTATGCGACGCTTTCCTTCACGTCGCCATTCTTAACTAGGCTGTCGACAAAGTCCACCCAGCCACATCTAATTGTCGTACGCCCTAAACGTGCGATTAGTTCTTCGATTGTTAAACAATCATTTGCTTCTTTAAGTTCGTTAAAGTAGCGGTCTTTTGCTTGTTCGTACGTCATTATCCTAACCTCTTGTCATATCCTATGACGTAGTTAATTTGGTCTTTCATTTTGACATAGATAAAGTCGTACTTTTCAAACCACTTCGCCACCTCGCTTTTGAAGGTGATAAAGATTGTTCCGTATCTTAAAGAATATAAACACTCTTTAAGTGAATTGATTGTTGCTAGTGGCAGTTCGTGCTTCTCAATCTCTGCGTTAATGTCTGTCCTAATCTTTTGTAAATTGCTTTGCTTTTTAGTCATTGTCTTTTACCTCGCTGTATGTGATTTTGATATTGTCTAGGCTCTTGCCGTAGTACGCAAAGACAACACGTAAAAACTCACGTGCTACTTCTTCGCTCTTAAAGTATTTAACTTCTAGTTTAGTAGCCATACTTTCGCCTACGTTAAGCCACTCTTTTACTTCGGTGTAGTAGTCGGTCTTTTCATTGACGTATGCGTCAAGCCAGTTAAGTTTTTGCCAGTCTAGTGTTTCTAAAATAATCTTGTAACAAGTTAAACTAATCATATTAAAATTGCCCCCAATACTTTTTTGCTCTTGCTTGTTCTCTTGGTGTTAAGGTGAATAAATGCGGGTGACATTCTTTTAATAAGATTGTCGCCATACTTAAAGTCACTTCGGTGTGGGTCTTGCCCCATAGCCCACGCATAACGTAGTAATAGTACCCGTTGCCTACGTACACCTTCTTGTTGTATGTTTGTTTGCCGTCAATGCCTTCAAGGTCAAGCCCTAAATCATTGTCGTTTTGAATGTCATAATGTCCCTTGCTTGTTTGATAAGCAAAGCCGATACACTTTTTACTTTTGCATAATGCTTTTGCTAAATTAACTTTTGCCATAGTTCTAGCCTCCTATTTTTATGTGTCTGTATCCAAACTCGTCGTCGTACTCGTCGATGTTGTGGCGTTTAATGTACGCTAACGCCCTCGCTTCCGTGCTAAACGCCAGCCTACGCCACTTTTTGCCGTTCCAAATATAAATTGTCATACTCTTTGAAAACCTCGCTTAAATAGGCTGTTTTTAATCTCGAATAATCTCGCCATACTTGCGATGTAAGAAAAGCCAGTTTGATTTTTCACCTCGCTGGCTTTGATTAGTGAATAGGTTTTTGATTGTTCATTTATAACAATCGCTTTGTTGTGGAATAAATTAAAGTAAACTTTATTCATTATCTTGCCCCCTTAAAGTCGTACTTTTTAAGTAGTTCTTTTGCACACGCTTCTAAATTGGCGTGATATTTGTGCCCTTGTCCGTTGCCGTATGTGTCTACGACATCGCCCTTGTCGTCGATAAAAAAGTCTATCCAGTTTTCACCAAACTGCATACTTACTTTTGTGCTCGTGCCTCGCCACGTGCTCGCTGTCGGGCAAATTAACGCACTAAACACGTCCACGTTGCCGTAGCGTTCTTCTTGGTGCTTTGCCACCCTCTTAATGAATGATTTATTTTTACCGCTTAAAGCGTCAATTAACTGCTCTGTATTAAAATACATATTTTAGTACCTCACTTTTGCTAAAATTGCCGTTATCTCTTTACGGCTCTTTGGGTTTTGCATTGCCTTCTTTAAGGCTTTTTTGTCTATCGCATTAGCGAATAAGTTTTTGTTTTGTTTCATATTAGTATATCCTCACGTAGTGCCCCGCTTTTTCTAGGTGTTTCATTTCCTCACGTGGTGTACAAAAGTAGCCTACACGCAAGCCCCATTTATAGCGGTTGTCCATAGTCACGTACTCGGTGAAGGTGGACATCTTTTTTGAATAACTATTCAAACGTCGTGTACTAAAAAATACGACATAGTCGTTATCATTTGTGTCTTTGTAAATTGCTTGTATCTTGGTTTTTTCGTTGTTACCATAGAGGCTTTTAACTGCCTCTATGGTTTTGCCTATTCTATCTCGCTTCATATTAGTAAGCCCCTAAACTTACCACCTCGTCCGCCTTAAAACTATAAAGCGGGGTTGGTGCGTACTCTCTCTTTTTCTCGCCTATGCCAGCGTAGTATTCCGCCTCTGTAATTACAACATCGTTGTAATAATATGTTGTATGTGCTTTGTGGTGGTTGGTTACATACACTTGTAAAAGCGTGTTGTTGGTGTTGTGATTGATTTTTAACACGTGCGGGATAATTGTTTCTTCGTACTCACGTGCTGGCTTTGGTGTTGTGCCCTTCGCCTTAACGCTTGCGATGTTGTAATAATTTACAAAGCGACACACCATTTTTGTCACTTTTGTAAAGCCGTTTTTGGTGGTGGCTTTTGTTAATCTTGTGTAAGTGCCTTTTTTGTAATTATCAAAAAAGTTAATAATTTTTTCGTTTGTCATAGTCGGTTACCTCGTTTTTATTTTAATAACTCGTTAATAAATTGCTCTTTGTTATTCTTTGAATAACACTTTTGACATTCTAAACAATGCTTTTGGCAATTTTGCCCCGCTTGTTCGATGTGTTCTGCGTCATACACCGTGAAAACTTTTACTTGTTTACAAGTAGTTTTTTCTTGTATGGCTCTTATAATTGTATTTGCCATAGGCAAGCACTCGTTTAGTATTGGGCTGGATATAATCAAATTGACGTTTTTGGGGGTTTTTTGGCTTTGGATAAGTTTTATATTTTTTGTCCATAACGCAAAGCGTGTATACGGGTTTTTGCGTGCTATTGCGTATAAGTTTTCTAGGTGTTGGGCGTTTTGCAAGTCGCTAAAACTCTCAAATCTAAATGACAAGTCATTTATAACGGGTATTTGTCGGCTCGTTAGTTTGGTATACTTTAATAATAAAGTATTGTAAATCAAAGCGGGTGTCATTTGTCTATATATAGACAAAGTTTTGTCTACATAACATTTGTGGCAAATTGTGGCGGGGTTGTCTTTAAGCCCTAAACAAGTATTACAAACTAGTTTGTAAGTGCTTAATGATTTAATGCCTTGCATTTTGCCCGTGTGGGTTGTGATTTTTAATAAATAGCGGGTTGTATCTTTGCCGTTTAGCAAATCGCCCGCAAGTTTTAACGCCTCATTGCATAACGTAACACAACGGGCGTTGTGCTCGTTTTCGTGCTCGTATTGGTGTATGTCTGCAATTAGTTTTTTAATCTCGTTTTTTGCCTCGTTTGTCATATTGTCACCCCCTAAAAATTGCCTTGTTTTACTTTTAATTTATTAAGCCTAAAAGCCCCTAAATCATAAACAAAATAATTATTTTGTTTTAACACGTTTTCGATGTACTCTTTTGCGTCGTAGGCGTAGGCGTTGCCGTAGCCGTATTTATAACCCGTGTAGTAAGTCGCCCCCGTGTCTGTGTCTAGTATTTTTGTATTGTGGTATGTGTTGCCGTTTGGCTCGTCACGCCATAAAGCCCCTAAAATTACGTATTTTTTCATATTCAAAAGCCCCCTAAATTGGTATAATAAAAAAGTGCAAAATACCCCTATGGACGTATTTTTTGCCTCGTTTTTTGGGCTATTTTTGGGCGGTTGCGGTGCTTAAAATAGCCCGTTTTTTATGATTTTGTTGCGGTTTGTGGTGGGCTTTTTTTGTGCTTCTTGGCTTGTAGTTACCACTAGAAAAGCCCTAAAAACTAACTTTTTTTAATTTTTTAAGCCTAAAATTAGGCTTTTTTTGCTTCGTTTGTCGGTTTTGTCGGTTGTTTTGCGGTGACAAAATAGCCCGCATTTTTTCATATTTTAATTATTTATAATTAACGCTTAAAAAATAAAGCGTTGTAAACGTATTAAGCCCGCCCGTTTACTTTTTGGGCGGTTGTCTGCTCTCGTCTTTATATTGTCACGCACTCAATAAAAAAAGCCTTAATTATAGCCTCTTAATGCTGTATATTTTGGGGGCTGTTCTCGCCTCATTATTTAATAATAAAAATTGTATAATTGGGCGGTTGCTTCCTCTAATTTTTTAAGATGTTTTTGCTCTTTTTTGATTTTGTTTTTTAGTTCGTCGATGTTCGCTAAAATCTCGCTTTTTTCCGCTTCGTTGCGGGCGTGTTTTAATAATCTGCGATATTGTTTTACGTCGCTTTTATAATCATTTATATATGCTTCGTACATATCACAATTTTTGTATAACTCGTCTTGTAAAAGTTCTATTTGCTTACTGCTTAAAAAAGATTGTTTCATATTTTTATAACCTCGCTTTTATTGTCTTTTTGAATAGTAAAAAAAAGAGGCTATAATTAACGGCTTTTTTTATCTCGTATATATTAACGCTCAAAACTTAAAAATAATTGTTTTGCTGTTGCTCGTGGTTGCGTTCGTCGCTTGTATTGTAACCCTTATTTTGTCGGGCGTGTTCGCTCACGTCGTCACACGTAGCAAGTATTAAGTTATCAAAGAACATTTTGACGGGGTGGCTCTCGCTTTACGTCGTGGGGGGTGTTCTAGGTTACTAGCCCCCCGCCCCGCTTGGGTGGGTGCGTTGGTTGCCGTTTCACTCGTCGCCCGCTTGTCGCTTTGGGTGGCGTTTACTATGGCGGTTAGTGGCTTAACGCTGTCTTACTAACTACCTTAATTATACACGTATTATATTTATATGCAAGCATATTTTATTATAAAATTGTTTTGCTGTTTAATTTAATGATTGAATAAAGAAAAAAATATAATAAAAAACGCCCCCGCAAATAATAAAAAAATATGCAAGCGTATATTATAAAAAAACGCCCCCCGCTTTTTTATGTTTTGCGATGTCGTCGGGGTGGGTTTTTGGGTGGTGCTGTTTGGGCTGTGTTCTTTTTGGGTTGGTGTAAATATGCGGGCGTGCTTGTGTTCGTGGCTCTGCGTGGCTGTTTGGGGGTGTTTTGGGCTTGTTTTAAGTGTATATATTAACGTGCGGGCGTGTTAGTGGCTTAACATCGGGGCGGGCTGTGTTCTTTGGTGGCTGTTCTCGTTGCCTCGTTTGGTTATGTTGTCGGGGGTGTAATTAGTAAATATAAATATATGGCGGGCGTATTATGGCGGGCGTATATGTTGCGGGGGTTTATTGCGTGGGCGTTGTCGGGCTGTCGTGGAAGGTGGCGGGGCGTGTCGTGCTCGCCTCGTGTGCGTGCGGTGGGGTGGTGGCTGTCGGTGGTGGTGTTCTGCGGTGTTTGGTGGGGCTGTTCTCGGTGGCTTCTCGTGCTTGTACATAATGCGTAGCGGGTGACGTGTAGCGGGTAGCGTGTGACGTGTTAAAAATAAACAAAATAAACCCCGTTAAAATAATCAAAATTAGTATAAAAATATGCTTGCATAAATAGACAAAATAAAGCCCGTTAATCTTTGGGGGGTTACCCCTTGTTAAGGCACTGGCGGGCGGTGCGGGGTTAGCCCTCCTTCCACCCGCAAACTAAAAAGGACAAAGGTCAGTTGGGCGACAAAACGGACAAAAATCTGCTTGCCAAAAACGTACCGAAAATGGGTCGTTCTCATAAAAAACTTGACGGTGATTAGTTTAATGGTAGAATGGTATTGTCAAAGGGGACGAATGAACTATGAAAAATGCAATCGGGTATTTAAGAGTTTCAACAAAGGAACAAGACGAAAAGTTCGGTGTCGAGGCACAGAAAAAGGCTATAAGCGAGTATGCGTCGGCAAACGATTATATAATTATAGATTGGGTTAAAGATAGCGTCAGTGGGGTCGAGGAAAATCGTATCGGTCTTGGACGCATTTTATGTGACCCGCAAGTCAGCAACCCGCCATACGAAGCGGTTATCGTGTATAAGAGCGATAGAATTGCTAGAAAAATAGAAATGTATTTCTATTATGAATGGTTGTTGTTGAAAAAAGGTGTGAAATTGGTATCTGTGAATGACGGCTTCCCCGATGTTCCCGACAATTATAAGGGCATTATCAAGTCGTTTATTCTTTTCAGTGCCGAGCAAGAACGTAATAATATCGCATTGCGTACAAGCGGGGGACGTGCTGTTAAAGCAAAGTTAGGCGGATATGCGGGCGGACACCCGCCATTCGGGTATAAGGTTGTAACTGGGCGATTAGAGATTGACGAGAAGGAAGCGTATGTCGTCCGTTTAATCTTTGATTACCGTTCACAAGGAATGTCCTATAAAGAAGTGGCGGATAAACTCAATGAGCAAAATCTGTTCACTAAAATGGGCAATCTTTGGTCTGCAACGCAAGTGTTTTACATCATTAAGAACGAGAATACCTATCGAGGCTACTACAAATACGGCAAGAGCAACGAGTGGGTAGAGGGTCAGCACGAGCCAATCTTAAAGTAATCGTGTTATAATAATATATAGGCACGCAATCGGGCGATGTCTGTGGGCAAAAGGGCTTTCAATGTTTCGTCTTGGAGGTCTTTTTGAGTGAACAACCTATTCTACGACATCGTAAAAATCGCAAAAAAGGAAAGCGGAAATAACCTACATACAATAAATGACCTTTTTTACGTATGTAAAAATACAATAGACGAAGGCAATGTAAAGGAAGGTTTACATTTATGTAAGGAATTAAAGAAGTTATTAGGTCAGTTCATTCAAAACGAAACAAACACTCACAAAGAGGAAATCTATTATAAGATTTTTGACGTTCTAGTCCTTGAAAGTCCTTATTCATTGGATAGTTACTTTCAAGCATTAGAGTATAACAGACCAGTCGAGGAACAATTCTATCTGCCACGTAGGAATACGCTCATTAAACACGGGGTTATTCAAGCGTTAGAAGATTTAATGATTAACGATGTCATTGACGAATTGTTCTTGTCTATGCCACCTCGTGTTGGTAAGACAACGCTGGCTGTTTTTGTTGTTTCTTGGGTGCTTGGCTACGCTAGTGATAAGTCGAACTTGTATTCTTCTCACGGTGGCAAGGTCACACAAGCCTTCTATGACGGTGTTGCGACGCTTTTAGGCGACGATTACACCTATAACTGGACAAAGATATTCCCAAATGTACAATTCAACAAATCAACGATGTGCAACGCAAAAGATACCTACCTCGATACTGGTAGGAAAAAGCGTTATCACTCATTTACTGCACGTTCAATCGATAGTGCTTTGAATGGTGCTTGTGACTGTAATGGTTTGTTGCTTGGTGACGACTTGGTCGAAGGTATTGAAGAAGCCCTCAACCTAGCCCGCTTACGTTCAAAGTGGCTTAAAGTTAGCAGTGACTTATTAACACGTGCGAAGGAACGAGCAAAGAAGTTTTGGATAGGCACTCGTTGGTCTATCAATGACCCAATCGGTATTATGTTGGAGGAAAACGAAGGCAACGTCCGCAGACGCAACATTGTCATTCCAGCCCTTGACGATAACGACCAAAGTAACTTCGACTATTTATATGGTGTTGGCTTCTCAACAGAGTATTACAAGCAAAGACGTGCTTCATTTGAGAAGAACGACGATATGGCTACTTGGTACGCAGTGTTTCAAGGCAAGCCAATCGAGCGTGAAGGTATGCTTTTCAACCCTTCACAACTGATGTATTTTAATGGCGTGCTACCCGAAGGCGAGCCTACCCGTAAGTTTGCATACGTTGACGTAGGCTGGGGCGGAGGCGACTATACAGCAATGCCCGTGATATATCAATATGATAAAGATTTGTTCTGCGTGGACTTTATATGCGATAGCGGGAACAAGAAGATAACGCAACCAAGAGTGGTCGATATGATAATGAAACACGGTTTGTCAAGTGTTAAGTTTGAAAAGAACAACGGTGGCGAAGGCTACAAGGACGACATTGAGCGTGCGTTAAAAGAGAAAAACATCAAAATCAATTTATTGACATCGTATGCTTCTAACCAAATCACGAAGGAAACCAAGATATTTGAACACGCCCCTTCGATTAGGGACATCTATTTCTTGGAAGAAGGCAAGCGGAACGTAGACTATGTTAAGGCTATGGAAAACTTGTGTGCCTTCACAATTCGTGGTAAGAATAGGCACGACGACGTACCCGACGCACTGGCGGGTATCATAGATATGGTGAACGAGGTTGTTCAAAAGACATCGATTAAGATATTCCAACGTATATTCTAATGTCCGTTACGCATAACGGACATTTTATTATAAAACAACAGTGGTTGATTTATTTAATAATTAGAGTGAGGAATACTCTTTTTATGTCAATACAATTACACGGAAGAAAGAAAATCTTTACACCTTACGACTATGTCGACGAAACAAACCTAGCAGAAATACTTACTACTAGTTATTCAATTTATACAGAAAACGTAAGTCAAATTGATTATCTTTTCGCATACTACAAAGGTATCCAACCAATTTTATTCCGTGAGAAAAAGATTAGACCCGAAATCAATAACAAGATTGTCGAAAACCACGCTTATTCTATTGTCCAGTTTAAGACTGGCTACTTATTAGAAAAGCCAATTCAATACGTTGCACGTAAAGACGCAGTCGATAACGCCAGCCTCAACGCTTTCAATGACTATTTAGAGATTGAAGGCAAGGAAGCAAAGGATAAAAAGATTGCCAACGACCAAGCGGTCTGCGGTACTGCGTACAGATTAGTTCTTCCAAATAAGAACTACGTCTATGGTGGTGACGAAAGTCCATTCAACATCTTCACAATCAAACCAAGATTAGCCTTCGTGGTTTATTCCACTGGCATTGGTGAAAAACCGCTTCTTGGTGTTGTAATTTACACCCGCAAAGACGGTGATAAAGAGTACACAGTCTTGCAAGCGTACTCGAAAGATATGTTTTGGAAGTTCGATTACACCAACTTACAAATCATTGACAGAAAGCCACACACAATGGGTGATATTCCACTCATTGAGTATCCATATAATGAAGAAAGAATGGGTGCATTTGAAACTGTTATCCCATTGCTTGAAGCCATTAACAAAGTCCAATCAAACCGTGTCGACGGTGTTGAACAATTTATCCAAGCATTACTTGTTTTCAAGAATGTTGATTTGGAAAAAGACGATTTGACTAAATTGATTGAACTTGGTGCTGTCACTATTAGCGACACTGGCGAACTCAAAGCCAACGTAGAATACTTGACACAAGAACTTAACCAAGAACAAGTCCAAAAACTTAAAGACGACTTGTTAGATATTGTCTACCGCATTGCTGGTATGCCAAACAGAACAGCGACTGGTAGCGGTGACACTGGAACTGCCGTTATTATGCGTAATGGTTGGAGTGAAGCGGAAGCGAGAACACAAGATGTTGAACTTATGTTCAAAGGTAGTGAAAAACAATTCCTCAAAATCGCTCTATCATTCACAAGAACACTAGCGGAAGGCAGAAGCAAATTAGTATTGAGTGATTTAGAAATCAAGTTCACACGTAGGAACTACGAGAACACCTATCAAAAGGCACAGATACTCGATACAATGCTCAAAAACAACAAGATTGCACCTCGTTTAGCCTTCGTTACTTGTGGTCTATTCCAAGACCCCGAAAGTGCGTATGACGAAAGCAAGAAGTATTACGAGGAACAGCAAGCCAAGTTGCCTCAACCGCAACCACAACCAAAGAAGGAGGTCGACCCAAATGGCAAAAATGAAGGTGAGTGACATCACAATCGACCACTTAAAGACGATTTGCGAAATTATCAATCGTGGTAATCAATGTGAGATTAAGAAGGAACGTGAGAACTTCGTGGTCGTCGAAATTAAAAGGACTGCCTTAATTAAAAGTCCAATCGAAGAATAAGGTTATTAGATTAGTGTGACGTAAATCACACTTTATCTCAAATAAAACCGTTAGGGAAAACGTAAATCGCAAACACAGAGAGGGAACTCTACAAACGCAAGGAGGTCATAGAAAGGTATGACAAAAGAACAATTAGCCAAATTAGGTATCGTCATTGAAGAAGATAGTGTTGACGACGAAAAGGCGTTAGAACTTATCAGCAAGAAACAAAGCGAAACATCTGCCGATTTGAAGAAGCATAAAGATTTGCTCTCGGCTCGCAATGGTGAGATTGCTGAATATAAACGCAAAGAACAAGAGAAGTTGACGGAAGAAGAAAAGACAAAACTTCACTACGCAGAACTTGAAAAGAAAAATCAAGAGTATGCTCGTAAACTTGCTCTTAATGACAAAATCACAGAGTACATCAGTTTAGGTTACGACGCTGATTTAGCGAGAAAAGTAGCCGAAGCCGAATTAGACGGCAAATCAACTGTTGAATACCGCAAGCAATTCATTACTGCTCAAAATGAAAAAATGAAAGCAGAATTGTTAAAGCAATCACCAACACCTCAACAAGGTGGCGACCCTAAACCTATCACGAAAGAGCAATTCGATAAAATGGGTTTAGAAGAACTTACTAAACTTCAACAAGAAAACCCAACTTTATACAACGAACTTGCTAATAGTGACAAAAAGTAACCTATTAGGAGGAAAGAATTATGCCATCAATTTTCGATAGCACAGTAAAGTTCAATGGTGAAGTGTTTGCAAGAGCCATTGAAAACTTAAAATCAACAACAAATGTTAAAGTCGTTCCTTATTTAAGAAGAAACGTCAACCGTAGTTTAATGGAAGCCTTCCCACGTGAAGGTGGTGGTAACAAAGCCACAATCTTAATCAGTGGTGAATTAGGTGGCACAGCCCAAAACTACGACGGCTCAACCGACATCGTTCCAAATAACGTCAAGAACTATTCTCAAACAGTTATCGTTATCGGTAGAGTTAATGCTTGGAAAGAAAAAGACTTCGTCTTATCCATTGCTGGTAAGAGCGAACTCGACAGTCAAGCATACCAAGTCGCTATGGCTCGTGATAAAAACATCAAAGCCTCTGCGATGTCCGTCTTATCCGCTTTATTCGACGGTACAAACGGTGTGTTAAGAGCGAGAACACTTGCTTCAACAAGTGACATCGACGGCACTGAATTAAATAAAGCAATCACCCAAGCGTGTGGTGATATGGCAGAAGGTGAGTTCGACGTTGTCTTTATGGACAGTTACGTCGCTATGGCATTAGCCAACCTCAAACTCTTACAATACGCTAAATACAACGACGAAAACGGTCTTGAAAGAGTTTCCAACGAAATCGCTTACTGGGGCAATAAGTTAGTCATTATCGACGACGCTTGTGGTACAAACGCCAAAGTCGGTACACACAACATTTATTCCTTCGGTGCTCGTTCTTGGGAATATGGCGACGGTTTAGTCAAAACCCCATACGAAATGGCACGTGACGCTTTCACCGCTGGTGGTGTCGACAGCCTCATTTCTCGTATGAGATACGTTTTAGCACCTCACGGTGTTTCTTGGAAAGGTAGCGACGCTATTGTTTCCCCAACAGAAGTACAATTAGCGACTGCTACAAACTGGGAATTAGTTAAAGACGCTGGCGGTACAGCCATTGACCTCAAACTCATTCCATTTGCTCACGCAAAAATCACATTATCCTAATTTCCAATTAGGAATTAAACGATAAGTAGGGAGAAAGATAAACCGTATGACTATCGAAGAAAAACTCAATTATATGAAGATTATGGGCGGATTGGACAGCGAGGACGACGATACGCTTATGGTTTATCTTGACCTTGCAAAAGAAGAATTGTTAAACCACATCTACCCATTCGGGCACGAAGCAGTCGAACTTGAAAAAAGATACGACACAAAGCAAATTGAACTAGCCTTAATCTTATTCAATCAACGGGGGGCGGAAGGCGAGGAAAGCCATAACGAAAACGGTGTCAACCGCAAGTACCAAAGCAAAGAAAAGTTCCTTGCCTCTATCCCACGTAAAGCGGGTATTCCAAAATGAGAAACCTAGAACGAAACAAACAGCCTATTAGTTTCTTAAACTATCTAGGCACAGAAGATTTGTTAGACAGCAAGGGCTTCTTAACTGGCGAAAAGAAAGTTAAGTATACCCCAAGCAAACAGATTAAAGCCCACGTGAGTGGTGCAAAAGGAAGTTCAATGATTGAAGTGTTTGGAACTGATATTGCCTATGACAAAATCATTCTACTCACTAAAAAAGAAGTTGCCGATTATGGTATCACAGAGAACACAGTGTTCTTTATCGACGTACAACCAGCGTATGAGAATGGCGTACCGTTATATGACTATCGTGTTAAACGCATAGCCACAACGATTAACGAAGTTCTTATCGCCATTGTGAAGGTGGGACAAAATGCAAATAAAAATTAGTGGTGACATCAATGCCATTGCCAAACAGTTGGAAACGATTGTTGACAATGTAGCGAAGGATACGTTGAACAAAGTAGTTGACTACGCTTCAAAGCAAGCACAAGACGGCTATGATAAGTTCTATGACGAAGTCCCCGCAGACGACCCATTCGTTTTTGTTAGAGCGACCCCGCTAGTACCTAGTGCAAGACACGTGTATTCTCGTGAGATTAAATGTACTGGAAACCAAGTTCTATTTATAGAGTTTGGTGCTGGTGCTTACTTCTATCGCAAGACTGGCGAAATCGAAACAAGATTGTATCAAGGTGTTATGCCTAACATCGAGCCAAGACCGAGCGGTATTCTCGACATCGGTGAATACGGGCAAGGCAGAGGCAAAGACGACTTGTGGTTTTACAAAAGCCAAACTGGCAGAGAGAGCGAAAACGCACATCTCATTAAATATAATGCAAACGGTGACCCAATTATGATTACACACGGCAATCGCCCAGCGAGAGCCTTGTATCGTGCAGTGGGTATGGCTATGCGTAGATTGATAGGAGGGAAACTTAAATGATAAATATCTTTAACGAGTTATATACATTGTTAGTTACTGCCCTCAATTTGTATAACGATAAGATTAAAACCGATAGCGTTTATACCAATCAACCAAGCAGTTATCCGTTTGTTAGTTTGGAGGAAATCGAGGACGCAGTCTACGAGAGTACGAGTGATAGTTGTGACATCGAAAACCACGCTGAAAAGCATTACGAAGTTAATATCTACACTCAAAAACCAAACAAGAAAAGCACAGCCGACGGCATTGCTAATGTCGTTGACGATGTGTTCAAACAAAAGAACTTTGTGAGAATAACCAAAAATGTTCTGCAAAGTAATGACGAAACAACTTACCGCATTATCATTCGATATAGAGGTATTGTTTCAAAGAGTGAAGTTGTATATAGGAGGTAGCATATATGGCACTCACATCTCAATATGTCAAACTTAAAATCGATAGCGTCGTCTATTGTATTAAGTCCTTCCCCGACATCGACCCACACGGCAACCCCGACCAAGTCGAAGTCACAGACTTATGTGACGAATACCACGAATACATCGACGGCTTAAAGAACTATGCTGACGATTTAGAGTTCACAGCGAACTATGACGAAGCGAAGTTCAATACATTAAACGGTATTGGCTCAACACAAAAAGCAGTCGACATCTTACTTTGCAGTGGTGCTAGTGACGAAACTGGTGCTAACGGCAAGTTCTCAATGACAAAAGCCGAAATCGCTGTCAAGTTAAGCGGTGCTGGTGTTGGCGACGCACTCGAAATGGTTATCGTTGTTAAACCAAAGAGTGAAATCACATTCACACAAGTATCCTAATAAGTAGGTATTCTCAAAAGGGAGGTTTCTAGAAATGGCTAGAAAACAAATTACATTATCATTCTATGATAAAACTTATACTATCGAGTTCGATAGAGCAAGCGTCAAAGAGTTCTTGAAAGTTCAAGACGTTGGCGACGACGTTGACAAGGTTGTTGCTTTAATCAAAAGCGGTCTTGTCAAGCACCACAAAAATGAATTACCAACAGACGAACAAATCTTCGGTTGGGTTATGGCTATGGGCAACGACATCAATGAGTTTGCCGAAGCCTTACACGGAATGGTGCAAGATGTCTTACTCGCATTAGAACAAGACAGAAAAAACTTGAAGTGGGCGAAAGTGGAAGCGTAACCGCAGAAACGATTAGCCCACTCGAATACCTCGACGAGTTGTTCACATACGCTTTCTCGATTGGTATGACGTACGACCAATATTGGCACGACGACCCAGCCTTAATCAACTTGTTTGTCAAGGCAGAGAGAGTTAAACAACGTAAGAGGAATAATGAAATGTGGTTGCAAGGTATGTACATCTATCAAGCGATAGGTGCTTTAACACCACTAATCAACCCATTTAGTAAAGACCACAGAGCGAAACCATATCTCAAACAGCCTATTCCAATCACGGAGGAAGAACGTGAGGAACAAGAGCGTGATAAGTATGACCGCTTTGTGAACTACTTAATGTCAAAGGCTAATAAGGAGGTTGGCAAAAAGTAATATGGCAGACGGAAACTACGGCACATTATCTATCACAATCAATGCTGATAGCAAGCAAGCCAATTCTTCTATCAAGCAACTTTCAGCCAGCCTCAAAAGCCTAGACAAAACTTCAAAAGAACTCGATACCAAAAAGGTCACAGAGGTAAGAGGGCTTTTACAAAGCATTGCAAAGATAGATTTTTCTAATGTATCAAAAGGCTTGCAAGACGTTGTAAGTGCCTTTAAGGCTTTAAGCAAGCAGTCAGCGAAAGACGTTGCTGGTAAGAGTAAAGGTAAAGGCGTTGAGTTAGAGAGTTCCTACCCAATGGGCACGGACATCTTTACTCAAATGAACGACATCAAGAGCATTGATTTCTCACCAGTAACAACTCAATTCGACGATTTAATTAAAGAATATCAAGAAGCCAATAAAGTTGTTGTTGACTTCGATAAAGCCGTCCAGCAACTTCAAGACGATATGGAACACGAGAGTTCCTTCGTCGGTCAACTAGAAGCGATTGGACTTAACGGCAAACAAATACAAGCAATCTTTGACGCTCTTAACAAAGACTTTTCGAGCGACATTTTTAATGCCGACCAATTAACAGCCACAAGACAATTATTAGAAAGTCTTGGTGTTGAAGGTGAGAGATTAGTCAATGTTATGAATAGCCTCAAAACAGAGGCAGAAGAAGTAGTCAACCCATTCTCTGCAATGGGCTTTAATGGTAGACAAGTGGCGGACATTATGAAAGCCATTAACTATGAAACCAATGAGTTCAATGCAGACGAAATCAAACGCCTTGAACAAGGCTTAAAGAGTATGGGCTATTCTGCCGACGCTGTCAAAGGTATCGTAGACAAATTACAAAAGTCTATGAACAACCTAGACAAAGGTGCAAAGAAGGGTGCTAGTGGCTTAAAGAAGATTGCTAACCAGTTCAAGAACATTATGAAATATAGAATTATCCGTAAGATAATTCAAGAACTATATAAGGCATTAACAGAAGGTATCACGAACATTGCTTCGTTTGACGCTGGTATGCAAGATAGTTTGTCAAGATTAACAAGTGCGTTCACATACATTAAGAACAGTCTTGGTGCGATGTTATCCCCACTTATCCAAATCGTTACACCTATTCTTGAAATGGTAATGAAACTTGTTGGTGATTTAGGTAACACTTTCGCAGAGATGTTTTCTTCAATGAGTGGACAAAGCCAAGTAGCCCAAGCCACTTATGAATTGGAAGAATACAACAAGGAAGCAAAAAAGACCCAGTCACTTGGTATCGACGAACTTAACGTATTAAGTCCCGAACAAAGCAGTGGCGGGTTTGAATATAAGCAAACAGAGAATGTTACTAATGCTTTTGGTGAAGCGTTTGGCAAGTTAAAAGAAATACTTGCACCGCTCATTGACACAATCAAATATGTTGTTCAAACATTGCGTCCAGTGCTAGAAGCCATAGGAACGCTTCTAAACGGCTTAATGCCAGTGATTAACGTAATCATAGGTATAATTAACCTTATCATTGGAAAGACGGCTGAAAGCGTCAATAATTCAATCGCTTCACTTATCACAATGCTTGGTAAGGTTTTCAACTTGATTGGTACTATCCTTGAAAAGTTGTTCCCAATAATCGAAGTTATCATTCATTTATTCAATGACTTGCTAAACTTCTTTAACGACAGCCTCATAATCGTGTTCGACTTTATCGGTCAATTAGCCGATGTTCTTACAGATTTAGTCAACATTATATTTAGTGTGTTATCACCTATTTTAAGATTGATTACCAATCTCTTACACGTAATTATGAATGTTGTATCCACTGTGATTAAAACTCTTAACACTATTGGTAGTGGTGTTTTAACTATTATCTGTAATGTTCTTAAAGCAATCGAGCCACTATTAGAGTTTATTGCTAATGGTCTTGGTGCTAACCTAGACAAGCAACCAGTTTGGAAAAGAGTTTTACTTGGTATCTTATCGGGCGGTGGTAGTGAACTATTAGGTTTAATTAACCGCTGGGGTAACAGTCAAGGTAGTGCATACGCAAGCGGTGGTTTCCCAGAGGACGGCTTATTCCTTGCTAACCATAACGAATTAGTCGGTCAATTCTCTAACGGTCAAACCGCTGTTGCTAATAACGAACAAATCACACAAGGTATCTACCTCGCAGTCTTACAAGCAATGAGAGATAGCGGTGGCGAAAGCAGAACTATCTCTATCCAAATCGACGGTAAAGAAATTGCGAAGGCAGTAAATAAACAAAACGCAAAGGCTGGATACGAAGGTATCAACGGAGGTTACAAGTATGGCTACTAGGGCTTTGGTATATGTATACAATGCACACACAAGTTTGTGGGTGGCTTTACCAACCCCAAGCGATTACAACGGCTCTGCTTCTACTCTTGTCAATAGTGCGAGAAACACACAAGGTCAAGTCATTGGTGATGTCATTAAAAGTGATGTTGCCAAAATTGAATTAAAGTGGAACTTCTTAACACTTGCTCAATACACAGCGTTAGCACAGTTATTCGAGCCTCTTTATAATGGTGCGTTCTTTAATGCAGTTAGTTTCTTTGACGTAATTAAAGGCGACTTCTATGGCACAGTCAACCCAAACAATTTGGCACAAAACCCACCAACAAATAAGAGTGGTATCAACCCTTGCAAAGTCTTTTATCCAAACGATAGAAAGGTTGCTTTTGCTCACCTTAAATTAGATAGCAATGGTAAGCCAATCGGCTATACAGATGTATCTCTTAATTTAATTGACACTGGCAAGATGTATGGTGAATAGTTATGCTACCAGTATCACAAAGTTGGAAAGATTTACAAGGCTTACAGTTAAGACCCGAAGCCGATGTTAAGATTGAGTTCTATGCTGGTGGTTATGTTAGTGGTGACCCAGTAGCCACAGTAAACAAAGATAACATCTCGTCTTTTAACTATAAAGTAAGTGGCAAGGTTGACAATGTTAATGTTCCTTCTAAAACCATTAACTTGGAACTTATTAAAGGCAATCACGACGATGTTGAAAAAGGATATAATGCCATTCTTTATTTTGGCTTTTTAATCAATGGCACGTGGGAATATGTCGAGGCTGACTATTTCAAAGTAACCGAAGTTACAATTCCAGCAAACGGTCTTGTAGATAAGTTTGTATTAAGACCGATTAGCGGTGAAGCGTTTGAACAATCATATAAAAAAGGTAGCAATGGCGGTAATGTTGACCCAAGAGTTTTAATAGGTCTAATAACTGGTTATCCTTATAATGCTCTTTTGCCAGTCCAGTATTCAGCATATACAGACATTCAACATTTAGAAGGTGTCCTTCTTGGTATGAGTTTAGGCCAATGCTCAAAAATTGAAGCGTTACAACTTTTGGGTATTGCTTGTGGCAGAACGCTTGTAATAAAAAAGAGTGGCTGGCATATTTATCAAGACGCTAGTTATCCAACTGGTAGTGTTAGTGATATTGGTTTCAAAAATATAACGCCCGATACAACTGATATGACGGACTATGTTATTAACCCAAATAACTCATATCAGTTCCCCGAACTAAAAACCAGTAAGAAAATTGGTAATTTAATTGTTACCCAATATACAAATGTTCAACCTACTGACGGACAAGGCGACCCAATTAAGGCTCATACTTATAATGAGGTTTTTACAAGTATTCAATCACGAAGTTGGGATAAGCAATTCAATGAACTATATTACAAAATTACATATAGCACAAAGGCTGGGTCTTTTTCACCTAACTCTTTATTTACTGGTGCAAGATTAGACGGCTATGTTGCTAGGTGGTGGGCATTACCATTATCCGCCCCTTCTCGTATGGAAGTTTATATTTGGGCAATGGAAACCACTGCTGAACAAAAAGAATACACTATTAACAGCGGTAGCGATACAGAAGATTTCAGTGTTGATAACCCATTAGTCAATGCAAATTATATCACACCTTGTAGTGATTATTTAAGGGCGTGGTTGCCATATCAAAACTATATTGAATGTGACTTCCGTATTGACCCTCGTATTGAACTCTTTGATAAGATTGTGATTGTTGATAAAGACGGCAATAGTTACTTTACCGTTGTTGAAGAATACACAATTACTTTTAACGGTGGCTTCAACGGCAAACTTACTGGTAGAGTAATAAGCAAAGCAACTATTCAACCAGTTACTATTAACAATTATGGTGACGACGACTTTGATATTGTTAGTATTCATAACCCAAACAGTTACGCTGTCACTATTGAAATACATATATCTACTGGAACAGTTCAAACGTATACCATTCAAGCAAATGGCGATAAGACTGTATGGGCTGATAGTGATAATAGACCAATGCAAGCCGAAAGGGGCAGAATGATAAACGGAACATTAACGCAAGACTGTTATGCCGTTACTAAAATGGCAAGTGCCCCAACTGTTGTAGCACAGCAAACAACTACAATTTATGTTGCTATGAAAGACCCAATCATTACAAACAATACTTATGACGGTAACGGTAACTTCTCTATCACAATTCAAAATCAAAACAGCGTTGCCGTTACGCTTGGTATTTCATATAGTGCTGGTACTTTAACTTTTACAATTCCAGCCAATTCAAGTATTACGTTGGATAACAGCAACGCAGACGAACTTTATAACAGTGCAGAAGAAAAATACTGGGGAAGTTTGTTTGATACTGTTGAGTGTTACTTCTCATATTTATATCCATACCAAGAAGGATATGGAAGTGACGGATATACACAAGGTAGCAACTGGGTTATTATTTGGGAGGCTGATTTGTAATGTTAAAAGCAAGATATTTAACTGGCTCGTCATTACTTCTCACCAATACTCGTGACATCGACGAAGTTTGGTTTTATGAAAGTAAAGAAGAATGTGACGAAGCAAGACGTACAAGACAACTTAACGAAGAAATAAACGTCCACTATGACTATGTCGGTCACGCTAGGGTTTTTCTTGGTTGCTATTCATATCACTATATGAAGTTAATTGAAGGTGACAACCTACACCTTGACGAGTTCGACATCTTTGAAGAAGAAACAAAGAAGCAATACATTGAACTCTTAAAGAAGTACACAACGTGGCTTCCTCGTGATAATAAGAAGTGGTATCACATCTTGACAGCGGTATACATTTATAAGTACGGCAAGTATGATTTGACCGACGCACAATTAACCGCCATTCAAAGAACTCACGATAAAGGTATCACTGATAGCAAATATAATTTTTGCATTGAAACTCTAAATGAGTTATCATAAAAGTGAAATAAAGTTCAATAGGGAACTTTAATAAACACAAACGGGTGTCGCTTGACACCTTTTATTTTTAGGGAAAGGAGGAGGCTCAATGGACATTTCTTCATTAAGTATTTCATTACCAATCGCACTTACAATCGTTGGCACATTCATTGGCATTATGACTTATTTGGGCAACCGAAAGAAGCAGACCAAAGAAGAAACCAAAGAAGAAAAAGAAGCCGAAGCAAGGCTTGTGCGTATGGAAACTATGCTAGTCAACATAGAGAAGAACACCAACAATCTTAATAACCGTGTGGATAATCACGAGAAGTGGCTTACCAAACACGAAACAAGAATTGTGCTTCTCGAAGAAAAAGATAAGTCCAGCAAAGACGATTAGTTATGAATGTTGAAACAATCATTACGCTAGTGTTTCTTGGCATTGCTGTATTCAGCGGTATTATCGGTCTTGTCGTTGCGTTAGTTCGTGGCGATATGAAAAAGTTTATCGAGGAAAAGATGTGCGAAGCCGAGAAACTAGAACTCACTGGCAAAGAAAAACTTACTTATGTTATTGAGGCGGTCAAAGAAAAGTACAAACTTGCTGAACTGTTCCTCAACATAAAAAAGTTTATTGAACACATCATTGATTTATCTAAAAAGATTAACGCCAAATAAGGAGGAATTATTATGGCAAGCAATCAAAAAATGCCTATGCTTCCCGAAGATAAGGGTGGCATTAAAATCGAAGGCGAACAGCCAGTAGAAGAAAAGAAGGAAGAAGCACCTAAAAAGGCTTCACCAAAGAAAAAGAAGGAGGAATAGTTATTATGCCAAAAAACAATAACACAGTCCCAATGTTACCCGAAGATAGTAAGGGTATCGAAAGTTTAGAAACGGAGGTAGAAAAAATGCCAAAGAGATTTGAAGTCGAGGACATCGAAAACATTAGCGGTGACATTCTTGACGAATTAAAATGCGGTGACATCGTTGCAAAGAAAACTGGCGACCAAAAACATTCTTATCACGTGTCTTACAAAGAAGAAGGTAAAGGTATCTGCTTAACTTATGACGACGCAACCACAGTCGAAACCGTGTCTTACGATTGCGTTGAAGGCGTTTGGGAATACAACTCAACCGACAAAGGCGACATTCCAGCACACGAATAACAGAATAAAAATCAATACGGAGGAAAGATATAATGTTCATTGTTGATTTTAGAAACAAATTAGTTAGTAAGTATTGCTTTTCAGTAGTGAACAATAACGACGTTGACGACGTGCATATCTATTCCCACTTTGTCCAATACAAAGACTATCTCGTCTATCTAAAAGTCGAGAGTGAAGATAAGTCTTATGTTGACGAAATCTTAATTGATAGTGAAAACATCAGCGTTGAAGGTAATGCTCTTGTAGTCAAATGGACTATGGGCAAAATCTCAACTCAATGTAAAAAGATTAACATTCAATTAGAGTTTAGAGAAGGTCAAAGCGAGGAAAGCAAAGTTGCACAATCTTCAATCGTTACTATCGTTTTAGGCGATACTATTGACACAAGTGAAGGTGCAAAACATCTTTATCCAAACATCTTACAATCATTACAAAACCAAATCGACGAATTAAAAGTTGGTAGCGTTAGTGACTTCGACCTAGACTACACTAATGATGTTCTCACTATTACATTATTCAATGAAGAAGGCGAAGCATTAGCACAACTTCAAGCCAACATTCCAACCAGCACAAAGGTTGATAAGATTGCTGGCAAGGGTTTATCCACCAATGACTTTACTGACGCTTTATTAAACAAACTCAACAGTATTGCGGAACACGCCCAAGTAAACGTCCTTGAAGGCGTGCAAGTTGACGGTCAAGATTTACCTATTGACGCTAACAAAAAAGTCAACATCGCAAACAAAGTCACAAAGACCGATAGTGCAGACAAAGTCTATGGCACAGACGGCAGTGGCAATCAAACCACATTACCAGTTGATAATGTCGAAGGTAAGGACGGCAACGTCGCTCGTAGAAAACAAACAAGCGGTCAAATGGCTGTCCCATTAACACCAAGTGCTAACGAGGACGCTACATCTAAACAATATGTGGACGCTTTTGGCAAGACAATCGAATTAACTGTTGACCCAAGCACCTATGTTTTGACAGCGAAATTAAAAGACGCTAATGGTAATGTCCTTGCTACACAAACAGTTGACTTACCACTCGAAAGCGTGGTTGTTAGCGGTAGTTATGATAGTGCTACACAAAGCATTATTTTAGTGCTTCAAAACGGCTCTACAATTACTATTCCAGTAGCGGGCTTAATTAGTGGTCTTGTTTCCCAAGCCGACTTTGACGCTCTTGCTTTAAGAGTGACAACAGCGGAAGGCAACATCGTCACATTAGGAAATACAAAAGTCAATTACAATGACATCAATGTCAGCGGTGGCTTTGTTATTTCTCTTACAAAGAACGGCTCTACATATCCTATTGCCGAAGTCGTAAATGTTTCAGCAACACCAGTCGTTGTTCAAAGCACAAGCGATTTACCAGCACAAAATGACGGCAACCTCTATGTCGTTTTAGACAATGGTTATCTCTATGCTTGGTCTAACGGCTGGCAACAACTCTATGAATACACAAGTGACTTATTAACTATTACCGAAGTCACAGCGGGCGAAGTTATTTACTCTTACATTAGTGACAAGGGACATAGCAATAGACCTATCCAAGTCGAAAGTGCTGTCCGTGACGGTGAGGGTAATATCATTAACGAAACCTACGCAAAGAAGATTGGCTACGAGCCAAGACTATCCGTTGGTAGTGCTGACAACATCAACAGCGATAGACAAATCGACGACCCCGAAGCCTCTTGCCCACCAACCACAATGGGTATCACTGGTGGCGAAGCCGAAATTAAAACTGGCATTGAAAACTTCGAGTATATGGAAGGCAAGAGTGAGAAGTTTAATCAACTTGTAATAAACAGCAAAAGCGGTCAAAATGCTAATGTTGATTATGTTTTAGCGAATGGGAAAATGACTTTTGCTGGGACACCAAGTGTTTCAACTACATTCAGCATTGGGGTAACATCTAATTTAGAAGGTATTAAAGGTCATAAATATTTTCTATCATTAAACATTAGCAAAAATGTCGATAATGCTTTTGGTTTTAGTTTTTATATTTGGGACGGAAATACAGTTGTAACAGCCACCAACAATAAAAGAAATGTTGGTGAAGGGCATAACGTGATATGGGAAGCAACCGCAAACTTCAACAGTATTGATGTTGGTTGTAATACAGTCAATGGGCAAGTTGGTGACGCTGAAATTAAAGTTCAAGCCTTTGACCTTACCGCTATGTTCGGTGCTGGTAATGAGCCAACAACAGTTGCCGAGTTCAAAGCCAAATATCCACTTGACTACTACGCTTACAACGCTGGTGAAATCTTATCAGCCAAAGTTGCAAAGTTAATCTCTCGTGGTCGTCAACAATGGGACGAAGAATGGAAAACTGGTCTTTACAATACAAGCAACGGTGAATATGTTGAAAACGATACTCGTATTTGCTCAAAAAACTTTATTCCAGTTATTCCTAATCAAGAATACTATTGGCATAATGGCGTTGGCTGGGTTATCTTCTATGACGCTAATGGCAATTTTATTAGTTCTTTCAATGTTAATGACAACAATAACAAGTTTGTTACACCAAACAACTGTTCATTTATTCATATTGATATTGCTGGAAGTTACGGTAACACCTACAAACACGACATCACAATCTCAATCTACTTCGAGGACGGTGAAGATTACGACAAATACTATGCCTATTCAGCCCAAGAAGTCACATTACCAAACATCGAATTAAGAAGTGTTCCCGACTATGCCAACGGTGGTGAAATCAAAGACATCGCTTATGCACAAGGTGGTGGTAAGCGTAGGGTTGGTATCGTTGATTTAGGTAGTTTGAATTGGTCTGCTATTACTGGTGGTGGCTCGCAAACTTTGTTTAATGGCTCTATTAGAGGAAGTGGAGGCAAAGCGGGTGTAAATAGTCGAAAAGCAAATATTTTATGTGCTAAATATACTAATGTAGTTCCAAACGCTCAATGGGTTTCTACAACGGAAGATAAAACAATTTGCATAACTAGCGATTATTCAATCAATGTTAGAGATACAAGTTATACATCTGCTAGTGATTTTAAGTCTGCTATGTCTGGTGTCTATCTCGTCTTTGAACTAGCCGAAGAACAAGAACTCACCGAAAATCAAGGTTGGACTGAACAAGTCCTCGTTGATAACTATGGCACACTTCAATTTGTGACCGACCCACAACAAGTCCCACAAGTCGAACAACCATACTTCATTAGATACACAATCGACCTTAAAGAGTTCTTGGACGGCACATACACACACGCACAAGGCGACCCACAAAACCTTGCCTTAAAAGAAGATGTCGAAGCACTCAAAGACGATATTGAGCGTGGCGATGTCAAGGCTGGTAAGAGTGAAACCGCTGACAATCTCACACCTTATAGTGAAGATAGTGGCACAACTCAAACCATTCCATTTATCAATCAAGGCACTGGCTGTGGTAATGGTGAAACACAAGTCGATACTGGCTCTCTCGCTTTAATGAAAAACAAGCAAGGCAACAGTAAGACGATTAACCAAGTCTTTAATTTCACCATTAGTAATAGAAGCGACCACAACTTAACAATGACAGTTAGTGGCTCGGCAACCGATGTGACATTGTCATTCGTTGCAAACAACACCGAAGCATACGACTGGTTATTAGTTAATTCTAATAAGTTAACTGCGGGTCACAAGTATTTGTTCTTCGTTGATAAACCAATGAACGCTAACTTCTATATTTGTGGTTTTGCAAGTGGCACAGCATATACTTATAACAGTTCATTTGGTAATATCTTTACCGCTAATGGAACTGATTACATCAAGTTATACTTCACTGCTGGCGTGACTGGTAATTACACATTCAAATTAAAACTCGTTGACCTTACCCAAATGTTTGGTAGCAACGATAATATCCCAGCATACTTACTTGCACACCCCGAAGCGTTCTTCAATTACTATCAAGGCTCACTCGCTTACAACGCTGGCACACTCGTCAACAGTAATGCGACAAAGTTAAAGACCATTGGTAGAAATGTATGGGACGAACAAGTTGAGTTAGGAACTATCAATGATAGCACTGGTGCAAAAGAAAGTTCCTCAACAATAGTTAGAAGTAAAAACAATATAAAGGTTAGCCCAAACACTACATATTATTTTTGCAGAGCAGTTCAATCAACAATAGGTATTGCAAAAATCTATTATTATGACGTTAATGGCAATTACATTGGCTTTGACGGTTGGCTAAACAAAACTACATTCACAACACCAGCAAACTGTGCCTATATCTTGTTTAGATTAGATAGTAGTTATGGAACAAGTTATTTACACAATATCACCATTTCCCGCTACTACGAGGGTGAAAGTGGCTACGACCAATACTACCCATACGAAGTGTTAAGCGAAATCGACACTGGTAATGAGGTGTTGAGAAGTGCTGGTAGTGTCCGTGACTACAAAGAGCCAAACGGAACTATCCATAGATTAGTGAATAAATATACATTTACTGGTGACGAAGTTTGTTCATTCAACAGTGAAAACGAAACCCATATTAGATTTACTATCACATTAGCGTTGCCACCAGCCAAGCAAGGTTATAATAACCAAAATAACATTGACGGTGGACACTGGCTACAAGGTAATCAAATTACTGGTGTTGATAGCAACTTTAATGCTCTTGATATTAGACCAACAATGGTTATTATTAACATTTCAAAAGCACAATTCACTGGAACATCAGCAAGCCAATTCTTAACTTGGATAACTGGCAAAACAATCAACTATGAACTTGAAGAAGAAACCACCGAAGAAGGCACACCGTTTGCTGAAAATGTCAAGGTTGACGACTTTGGCTCAATGATGTGGGAAGGTGAAGGCTTCAATGGTGTCCCAATGGGCAACGAAATCTTCTATCCTATCGACTACAAAGCCGAAATGGATACCTTACACAACCATTGTGGCGGTGATATGACCGATATTGCTTTGAATAGCGAGTTGGCTACCAAGTTCACAAACTTCTTAAAGGCTATCAGTGGCTATGACGCAACCAAAACTCAATCACTCAAAAACATTGAGGGAACATTCAGTTGGGTTGACGACGAATAACTGTTAGTGTGAGCATTAAAAACTAATCTCACGTGGAAAAGTGTGGAAAAATTAGAAGCCATATTATAAAATAATATGTGTGAAAATGCTACAAAACTGCAACAATATCTATGATATTAGAAGCAGAAGTTGTAAGCCCATCTTCTCGACCACGTAAAAATAACCCTAGATTTATCTAGGGTTTTATTTTTTATCAATGCTCGCTGGGCATTAAGTGAGAAAAAACTTTCTTTCAAGTTCGTCGTCCAGTGCCTTGCAATATGTATTAAGAAACAGTGAAGTAGTGTGACCCGCTATCTTACTGCAATAGACCACATCGCTTATGTTTGTACACTTGCTTGCGAGATTGGTACAGAAACTATGACGGAACTCGTGGCAACTATATGTAGGAATACCAGCCAGTTCTTCATAGCGTTTTAATTTGCGTTTGAAATCGGTGTGTGAGTATTCAAAGACACGTATTTGTTCAAGAGTGTTTGAACTAATAACTATATTTTTTAGTCGATTATGAATGATTTGCTCTAATTTGTTCAAAAAGTTTGAACTAATAGGAACGCTTCGATAACTGTTTTTTGTTTTAAGAGTGGTGGTTATCTCGCCAGTAGTAAGCAGTTGTCGTCTTATATTTATTCTATTGTTCTGTATATCAATGTCTTGATATGTAAGACCGAGTAGTTCGCTGATACGCAAACCGCCAAGATAAAGAACGGAAATTGCAAGGCTGAATGTTTTATCGTCGTGGCTATCAATCACGCTCACGAGTGCGTTTACGTGCGATTGCTGGATATATCTCTTGTTTGTCTGCACTTGCTTGTTCTCTTTAAGCGGTTGAAATATAACTTTGACTTCCTTAAACATATCCTCACTGATGTGCTTTGTGAGATAGCAGTAGTTAGCAAAGTCAAGAAAACATCTCACGACATTATACTTCTTTCTATCATTGAGTTCTTGGTTGTTGATTACATTGTCATAAAGTATCTTTAATCGCTGAACAACAAAGATGTTCTTGATTGGTTGGTGGCAAAAGATTTTATTCCAGTAGGTGCGGAAGTGTGTCCGTATTTTTTCTACACTTTGCTTTGTGATTTGGCGTTCACGAAAAGAATAATACTCGTTAAGGGCTTGTTCATACTCGCCAGTGCTAGTGGTGTCTATGTGTGTCCGCTTCCACTTGTCTATGGCTTGGTCGTAGTTTTCGTCTGCGTCCTTCTTGGAATAGAAACCACGAATAGTAATTGATTTGCCCTTGTATGTTGTATGTATGTACCACGTGCCGTTCTTGGCTTTGTATATACCCTTGTGCATTAGCAAAAGACCTCGATGTATTTCTTTAAGTTCTCTAACTTCTTAATGTCTTTAAGTGTTTCAATGCGTTTGAAGATGTCCTTCTTTAATAAGACAAGTTCTGCGTCCTCAATTTCAACTGGAACATCAAGACCAAGTAGTGCTTCGATTGGTAGATAAAGAAGCCTAGATAATATCTCTATGTGTGAGCGTTTAATATCTTTGGCTCTGCCGTTTTCCCAACGCATAACTGTGGACTTATTAACACCGCAAGCGTTGCCAATCTTTTCTAATGTAATGCCTAGTTCTTTTCGTCTTTCGTGAATAAGTTTTCCTACATCATTACCCATAAATAAAACCTCTTTTTTGCCTATATTTATTATAAATATCAATATTCGTTTGGCAACTAATTTTCTCATTGTGTGACATTTTTGTTGCATTTGTTTAGAAAAGTGATAGTCTATATGTGAAGTTGCGAAAGGCAACAAAACCTAAACGGAGGTACACATAATGTTCAACTTAAAACTATTTGAAGCAATGCTATCAAAGAGGGGTGTAAGTAAAGAAGATGTCGCAAAGTATTTAGGCATTTCTAGGTCGTCCCTATATAGACGTTTGCAAAATGGCGGTGAGTTTACTGCTGTCGAGATTAGACAACTAATCAACTTTTTCGGTAGGGAAGAAGTATTAGGTTGTCTTTTTTATTACGAGTGAGGTTGCCAAATGGCGATTATTAACAGACAAGAATTATTGTTAAAACCCGTGTGGGACTACAAGGACGTAATGCGTTATTGCGATGTAAAGAAAAGTAAAGCGTACGAAATCATTAAGGTCTGCAAAGAAAAGTTGAACGGCTCTGTCCGCTTCAACAATCACGGGGTCACAAGAGATAGTGTTCTAGCCTATATGAACACCGACATAGAACGTGAAAGTTATGTTGCGAAACAAGTAGATACATAACTATTGCTGAAAGAACGGAATGGGTCACGCCACGAAGTGTGAATAAGTAATTCTCTTTTTTGCCAAATATCCTAAAAAACCATTTACCACTGTGACCGATTACCCAGTTCGAGGTTACCCCTAGCACGTCAACATAAGGTTTGCTCGAACACAAACATAGGTATTAAGTGACGAACAAGGCTGACGCATTGCCTATTACCTCTCACTTCAAATACAGCCTAGTGAGGCGATAACACTAGCCCTAGTCTAACGGGGGAATAACACTGCCAAAAGAAACGAGGTCAAAAATATGAAAGAAGTTTGGAAAGACGTATGTGGTCTGCAAGGGCTATATCAAGTTTCCAATCTTGGAAGGGTTAGAAGTTTAGACACTATTCACATCAAGAACATTAGGAACAAACCAGTTCAATGCTTCTACAAGAGTAGAGTTCTTAAAACCCAAACAACCAAGAGAGGCTACTTAATGGTGATACTCGGCAATCAAGTTACTGGAAAACAAAACTATCTAGTACATCGATTAGTTGCCGAAGCATTTATCCCAAACCCACAAGGCAAACCAACAGTTAATCACATCAACGGCATTAAAGCCGACAACCGCATTGAGAACTTGGAATGGAATACATACCAAGAAAATCAACAACACGCAATTAGAACGGGCTTATGGACACACGGCTACCGCAAAGCCGTTATCCAATACAAAGGCGATGTTGAGGTGGCTAGATACACAAGTATCAAGGAAGCCCAAAAGAAAACTAACATCATTAACACTGGTATCTCTAACGCATTAGCACATAGAAGCAAGACTGCTGGTGGCTATCAATGGAGGTACGCTAATGGCTAAACGTATTTACCTAGTTAGAGAAAACATCTTCCACGACGAAGGCAATGTCTATAAAGGTAAACCAAGTGCGATAGCCTACTGCAAGAAGAATGGCATAAGCCAAGACGAGATTGTCGAACTCTATAACGACAGCGAATTAGTCTACTATCGATTGCTTCAAGAGAAGGTAGCCAAAGGCGAAATCAAAAGCGTTAGGACACATCAAAAGAAGATTATTACTAACGGCTTCACAAACGCTCGTGGCGAGAATATCCCCGCAATGGTTGTGGACATTCCGTTTGAGATAGTGGGTGACGGATACGTGCACTACATCAATCTAGTGACAGACTTCAAAAGCCTTACCCGACATCTACTTACTGAAAAGATATTGTTCGATTACTTCTATAAGAAGGAAGAAGGATACATTCGTATTGTCTATCAAGGTAACGACGGCAAGTACAAGGACTATCGATTAGAGGACTATGGCAAGTTAAAAGCCGAGTTCCAAAGTGAAGAACACAAGAGGTTACTTGAACAGCATAGAGCCGTGCGTGAAAGACAGAAGTACGATAGGCTTCTCAAACTTCGTGAAGAAGGAAAGATTACAGATAATCAACGCAAAGAACTTTACCGATTGGAGGAACTCTATGAAAGACATTAACGCTTACGAGTGTGAACTCACAGAGTGTTTGAAGAAGGAAAGTTTAGAAGCACTAGACAAGTTCATTTATACCCACCCACAGATGTACCCAAAGGGAATGGTAGAGGCTTGGTCGAAAGCGGACGAACTAACCAAGAAACGCACAATGTACATACTCATAGCCAAGCACTCAACAGTGCCAAACAAACTTAAATGCAAAGCAAGACGCTGGTTAAAAGAACACCCAGCAAAAGACGAGGACGAAAACAATGAAACAAATTAGATTACTTGAATTAGAACTTACTAATTACCGCAACATCGACCACGAAGTATACGTGTTCGGTGGCAAGAACGCCAAGATTGTCGGTGAAAATCGCATTGGCAAAACGAATACACTCGAAGCCATTTACTTCTTGTTCAGTAACTACTTATTAGACGGAAGCAATGACCTCACAGCATTAAAGCCATTAGCAGATACCAAGAAAGTGGTGTCCGTTAAAGGTACATTCCTAGTTGACGACAAGGAAATTAGCATTGAAAAACGCTATGCCGAAAACTGGGTTAAGAAAAGAGGCACAACCGAAGTCGTGTTAGACGGACACTATGAAGAATACTTCTTCAACACCGTGAAGCAAGACAAAGCCAAAGCCTACTATGACTTATTAGAAGAACACTTCGGTGTTAGAAACGATAGCAAGGGTGAAGTCGATGTCATTCAAATGCTCACCAACCCTCTATATCTAGGCAATCTAGGTGATAGCAAAGACTGGACTATCTTACGTAACTTTATCATTAAGATAATCGGTGACGTTACTAACGAAGAAGTCTTTATCGCAGAGCCAACTACCTTATTAGTCAAAGAAGATATGGAAAAGGCTCTCAACAATGTTGAACAAGTCAAAAAGCAATACGCTAACGGCATTAAAGACCTTGAACAAAAGATTACTGCCGACAATGCGAACATCGAGATGTTAGAAAAGACACCAAAGCCAAGCGACGAAGAAGTTGCAGTGGCTCAAAAAGGTATCGAGGAACATCAAAACGAAATTGCTAGACTTCAATCTAGTATTGGCACAAACGCAGTCGTAGAAACCCTTGAAAAGCAAGTGGTCGAAACAAAAAAACAAGTGCTCGACCTTAACACAAGAGAGTTCACTGCGTTCCAAGCCTCAAAGACAGACCCAAACGCAGACGTTAATAAACAAATCGCAGATGTCAACGCAGAGATTAGCGACTACATTGAGAAGAAGATGTCCGTTAATAGCGAACTTCAATCTATGAAGAACGCCAAAACATATAACGAAACTATGCGTGACGGCTGTGTCAAACATAGACAAGAACTTATCGACGACTTACGTGCGACAAGAGCAGAGATTGCTAATGTCGATAACCTTATTCAAACCGAATGTCCAACTTGCCATAGACCACTAGAAGCAAGCGACATCGATAATGCTAGACAAGAGTTCATTGAAAGTCACAAGTTCAAAGAACAAAACATCATTGACGAAGGCAAAGCCAACACTCAAAAAATGCAAGACTGCGAAGCGAAGTTAAAAGAAATCGACGCACAAATTGCTGTGTATGAAAAAGACCTTGCCGACATCGAAGGTGCTATCGCAACAAGACGTAATCATATCAATGAACTTAAAGCCAAATTGGTTGTTAGTGATAGTGGTGCGTTTGTTGAAAGTGACGAACTTAAAGCCTTACGCAAGAAACTTGCTGACCTTGAAGAACAATTAAGAAAAGCAAGAGAAGAAGATAGCCAAGCGAACACATCGACTGCTCAACTTATCGCCAAAGAAAAAGAAGCAATCGTTCCATTCCAAAAAGTTATCGACGACAAGGCTTATTACGATAGACAAATGCAAGTCCTTAACGCTGTGAGAGCACAAAGAGAAGGACGCAATAAAGAACTCGCTGACCTCGAACAAAAGAAAGAGTGCTTAAACCTATTCACCTTCACAAAGTTACGTTTATTAAACGAACACACAGCGAAAGTGTTTGGTAATATCCGCTTCCAACTTATCAAAGAAAACCTCAACGGTGGTTTCGACCCAGTCTGCAAGCCATACATCTATGACGTAGACAAAGACGCAAGCACCAACACGATTTGGAAAAGCGGTAGCAAGAGCGAAAAGATTGTTACTGGTATCGCAATCGCAGAAGCAATCAAGAAAGAACTTGGTCTTACAGAACTTCCTTATCTCTTTGACGAAGGCGGTGAAATCTCTACCGATACATTCTCTACCAAGTTCAAAACAGACGCACAAATTATCTGTGTCAAAGTCGAAGATAATATCTTCAAACCCGTTGTTGTTAATTTCTAAAAGGGGGAATTAAATATGGAAAACAATAATAGCAGAACAGCCACCGTCACATTAAGTGGTGGCACATTAGGCTTCATTACATTCATTGTGTTTTTAATCTTAAAACTTACTGGTGCTTGGGACGTGAACTGGTTTTGGGTTTGGTTTCCACTATGGTTACCAGTCGCAATCGGTGCATTGCTCATTGTCATTGTAATCGTATGTGCCTTAATCGCCAATAAAATGGAGGACTAATCTATGGCAGACAAAGTTTCAAAAGCAATACCACTCGACGAGTGTGATAAATCATTCAAAGAGTTAAGAGAGAAGTGGTTTAGTATCGACCCAAAGAATGAAATCGAATTGTTCGACTTTATCCACGACTTAACAGCCCACTATGTACACGACTATGGCACAGCCGTTCACGCAACAGTAGCCATTATGAGAGCCGTCCTTGAATACGTCAATCATTTAGAAGGTTTCACGGGTTTCCAAGTGTCTTGTATGATGTGGGAAGCAATCAAACACGTGTTCTTGGTTAAAGACAAAATCGGTATGAGATTACAGAAATGTGAACACGTGCTCTATCCACAATTTGATAGACAATTCAAAACTCTTGAACTTAATAAAAGTCAAAGAGAAGCACTCGTTGCTCTCGCCAAGAAGAACTTGGAAGAAGCCAAGAAGGAAGGCTATCCAGTTTCCAAGAATGTATTAAAACGCTGGAAGAAAATTGCCAAAGGCAAACTTCCAAGATACATCAAGAACGAGGAGGAATAACTTATGAGAGAAAAGTTATGGTACTTCACCACTAATGGTTATGACGGCTACCACATTAAAGAAGCCACAGTTTTAGAAGAAACGGAAAAGCAATTCTTTGTTAATGCTAACGGCTGGCGACAAAGGGTTAGAAAAGCCGATATGGAAAACTGCAATCACTGTTACTTCTTAACAAGAGAAGAAGCAGACAAAGCCCTTATTGCATACTTCAAAAGAAACATCGACTGGGCAAAGACTGCTATTAAAAACAAGGAAGCAGAGATTGTTAAGTTTAAGACACTGCTTAAAGAACGCTACGGAATTGAGGAGGAATAGTTATGCCAAAGAATGAAGTAGTTAAAACCGAAACAAAAGAAGTCGCCCTTACTGGTGGCTTAAATATCCAAACTAAATTATTAAACGAACTCGATAAGGCTAACCAAGAGTTCGGTGCAGACTTTACACCTTATGGTAAGACTTGTGCTATCAATGCAATCGCTGGTCTTGTAATGTTCTGCAAACAAAATGACATCGACTTGCAAGATGTCGACCCAACTATGTTAAGACTTCAAGTACAAAACGTAGGCTTTACTGAATTGAACTATGCTTCTATCCCAAGTGAAATCTACTTTGATTTAAGAAAGTCAACTGTATGGACAGAAGAAACAGACCCAGTCACGGGCAAGAAAGAGAAGAAAGAAAAGACTATCTACTCTGTTTCTATTAAGCCACAAGGTGCGGGCAACGAAAAACTCGTACGTAAATATGGTGTCGGTCTTAAAAAAGGAACTGGCTTACACAACGCCATTCTTATCCGTGAAGGTGACGAATATCAAATGCCACAATTCAATGGCATTACAGTTACCCCATTCATTTATAAACCAAAACTTGAAAATGCAAACAACAAAGTTATCGCTGTTTGTTATCCAGTCGAAAAGACTGACGGCAGTGTGGAATACTTAATCGCTACACGTGACAGCGTGAAGGCTAACCTCATTGCTCAAATTAGACAAAACGCTATGTATGCTGACGAGTTCTTCGACAAAGAAGATTACAAAGGCAAGGACGGCAAGTCATACACCAAGAAGAAACTCAACAAGGAACGTCGTGATAAGTTCTACGACCACGTCAATGACCTTGCTAGTGGTATGACCGTTGACGAGATGTTGGATAACGAAGAACTCTTACCATATATCAACCCTACTTACACCAGCGGTGGCAGTAAGGAAGCAATGATTATGCGTAAAATGAAGAACAATGCCTTAAAGAATTATCCAAAAGAATACGATAACTCTTATGTGAGCAACGCTGTTCAAAATATGTTTGAGGAACAAGACAAGTCTGTCCTTGAACGTAAAGACAGAGATGTTATCGACCAAGTCGAATACGAAACAGACGAAGATTTGAACGACGATGTTATCGAGGACTTCGATACCAAAGAAACACCAGTTGACGATAAGGTTGACGATAGTGGTGCGGATAAGGTTGACGATAAGGTTGACAACGAGGACGATATTCCGTTCTAGGTGGTGATAAGAATGAAAGCAACGTGTTTAGCCAGCAGTAGTGAAGGCAACTGCTTCATTCTTGACTTCGAGATTGAGGGCAAGTCACACAAAATTATGGTCGAATGTGGCTTGCCTCTATCCACCATATATAGAAAACTCACAGAAGTTAATATCAAGTTTAGTGAGATTGAAGCGTGTTTGATTACACATCACCACAGCGACCACAGCAAATCTGCAAGGGAACTTATTAGGCTAGGTGTGCCCGTATTCGCAAGCAAAGGTACATTAGAAACGCTTAACCTTGAAGGTAATGTAATTTACCCAAAGCAAAAGTTTCGTGTCTTAAACGGGCTGTTTGCAATAGGCTTCGATGTAGACCACGACGCTGTCGGTAGTATGGGCTTCATTATCAAGAGCGAAAAAGATTGTGCAATCTTCATTAACGACCACAAGATGTGGCATAGCAATCTCACACACATCAAACCCGACTATGTATTTATCGAATGTAACTACGACCAGTCCGTAGTGTATCCGCAGATATATAACTTAAACAAGCGAAAGGAAGAACTCGCAGACAACGACCCCGAAATGTTTGAAGTCAATACTAAACTCAAACAACTAGACCGCAACGTCAAATCACATTGCAGTCTGCGTGGGTGCATTAAAGGTTTGCGTAAACTCAATCTATCAAATTGTAAGTACATCTTCCTACTTCATTTAAGTGACAGATACGCTAACGAATACAAGTTCAAGAACGAGATACAAGCAGAGTTTGGCATACGAACATACGTGTGCAAGAAAATTGGAGGCATTAAATAATGGCTAAAAGAAGAATGTTTAGCAACGATATAACATCAAGCGACGCATTTCAAGATATGCCGTTGTCCGCCCAAGCATTGTACTTCCACTTGGGTATGAACGCAGACGACGACGGTGTTGTAAATAGTCCAAAGGCTATTCAAAGAAGTCTTGGTGCAAGCCCCGACGACCTACGAATACTCATTGCAAAGAGATTTATTATCCCGATTGCCGAGAGCGAAATCGTAGTTATCAAACACTGGAAGATTAACAACCTCATTCAAAAAGATAGATACACACCAAGCAAGTATCAAAAGGAACTAGCCCTTCTCGACCTCGACGAAAACAAGGCTTACAAAGAGAAGAACGTAAATCTTATCCCCGATACATTATAATGTATACACTTTGGATACAAAATGGATACACAGTTAAGGTAAGTATA
>Ga0310786_10001138_pt1 | contig 42777 bp, 36 predicted proteins | sample AusTroGonzalo_MG_FD_203881 | JGI IMG/M metagenome (GOLD analysis project Ga0310786, IMG submission 203881) | Bovine rumen microbial communities from tropical cattle in Woodstock, Queensland, Australia - Gonzalo_03 (v2) (version 2) | ecosystem: Host-associated > Mammals > Digestive system >...
ATAGATTCGCTTATGATCTGGCTCATAGCCTGAACAGCAATCTGATCCTTGGAAGCCTGATCAATCTCAGTCTCGCCCAAGTATGTAAGTACGAAGTAGCCGAAGTACTCGGAATAGATCATGTCGAGGTCGCCGACTTCTCTGGACTCATCCCATGCCCACTCAGTAAATGTGGGGTCGAGCGAACCATCGTTAGGAACAGCGATATCGCCGTAATCTACTGTCTCACCGTTAGTATATGCAAGAGCAGCTTCTACGGTGAATGTATCAACATCGCCGTCAGCAGACTCGAGCAACGCCTGTGCTGCAGCCTGGGCAGCAGCATCCTGCTCTTCCGTTACAGAACCAGCGGGAGCCTGATAAAGTGTGTATCTTACCTGGGGAACCATGATCTCGCTCTCATCGAACTCGTAGTTCTCTACGAACTCCTGAGTATAGAGATCAGCCATATAGTAGTTGATGATAGTCTGTCTGAATGACTCGGCTGTTGTTCCTTCGCCGTAGTAGATGGACAGATACTGATCAAGTGTAAGGCCTGCGGGAGCAGCGCTCTCCGTCTCAAGGTTGGCGAGGATCTGATCAATCTCAGCGATCGTCTCCTCGGGAAGCGAGAGGCCTTCGTCAGCTGCGAGCTTATTGATGATCAACGCACTCTCGAGCATCTGCTCGGAATAAGATACGAAGAAGTCTCCGTATGTAGAGTACTGTGTCATCTCCTCACTCATGCCTGTCGTGTCGATAGCAGCTGACAGGTCGATATATCCGTCAGAAGTTGCAGGATAGTAGTAACCTGCATACTGAGTAAGCTCTGTAAATGTATCTACGAAGTAGAAGTTCGACTCAGTAAGAGGAACTGCCTGGCCTTCGAAATAGTACTGGTGGTTGAGGTACTGCGGGAACTGGCTTCCGTAAACCGTCTCAACAGTCATATTAGACATATCTGCGCCTGTAACCGCGGCATTGGGATCAGCGTAGATATCGGAAGCCGATGTCTCCGAAGGATTAGTGGCAACGCCGGTATTAGCCGTACAAGCAGATAAAAGCAATGCACTTGAAAGCACTGCAGATACTAATTTAAATCTGTAATTATTCATAACTTATAACACTCCATTCAATCCGCCATTGTATCATAAAGCAACCTTATCTAACAGTAACCGTCAAAGAATCCGCGTCTGCGGGCGCATTTCCTTCTATTACATAAAGCTCCATACGTCCCATATCTACAGCCTGTGTGACCGTCTGACCGGAGTCATGCTCCGTGTAAGTAAAGTCATATACAGAAGGATATGTCGAGATCATAACCAGGTTTCCGCTGCTGACCCACTCTGACGGCGGATCCGCGGGATTCTCGATGCTCGTATACCATGCCGCATCAGCGGAAGGCAGATACTGGTACACACCGCAGTAGTCGTAGTAGACCGACTCGCGTCTGAATTCTCGCAGACTGTTGGTGAGTGTAAGCTCCCTGCCGCTCTCGAAGTCAGCATAGCCGTCGTCGATGTCCATTTCGAAGTGGATGCCGCTTAAGCCCGGAACGTAAATAAGGATCGCCGCATACTGATTGGCGTACTCACTCGAGAAGAAAGAGTAGAACGCCTGTGCACGGTAAGACATCTGCTGGCCCGTAACGGCGTCATCGTCTCTGAAGTCCATGTTGATATTCATGGTGACCTCGGCTGCCGTTAAGAACAGCAAGGCCATAACAAGTGTTGAAGCTATGAACGCGATCCTCTTCTTGTTTGACAACACATTGATGAGAATCGATATAAGACCTGAGAACATCAGCGCCCAGCCGAAGTAGCACAGGGATGATGTGAGGTAGCCCTTCGCATTCAGGTCTCTTACCCACATCTGGTAGTTTGCCGTCATAGAATGCGGGAGCGTGTAGAATACCGCGAACAGCAGACCGGAGATAGCGATCATCAGAAGATTGAAGTTGATGTCCTTACGCTTCTCGGGAGTGACATCCATGTGGCGTGATGCCATGAAGGCACACACTACAGCCGCGGCAGCACTGAATGAGAACACCGGAAGGAACATTCCCTGCAGAAGTGTCTGGAAGCTCGTAGCCACATTGACGTGATCTATGTTCGACAGAGGAAACAGCGACAGTGAGAATGTCGACCATGTATTGACGAAGTCGCCGAAGTCACCGTACTCATCAACAGCCGTAACTTCTACCGTCTGAACGATCGGGTTCATCTTGATGTACTGAAGTATTCCGAAGAATATGATCGCTGTTACCGCATGAGGAATAAGTCTTACAGCGAACTTGAGGAAAGACTTCTTACCGAGTTCATCACGCTTCTTCCATACATGTGCGAACGAGATGACCGCATAGAGGAAGCATGCCGTGATAAAAGGCTCATAAACGGTCATGGACTCGTAGTAACAGAATGTGCTCAGTATTATCCAGATGATCGCGGATTTCTTACCGAGACGGATGAGCCATCCGTCGTAAAGGAACAGGCCGAGCACCATCAGTATCATGCCGTACATATAGTCGAACGGATAGCAGTTCATGAGGTTATGGTTAGTATCGATCTGAACGAACACCGCGTAGCAGATGGCGAACATCAGTCCAAATACAGGGCGCGTCTTCTTACCCGTTACGAATGCGATAAGTCCGACCGTAAGCCAGATAGGAACCTGCTGGAGAAGCCAGATAGCCGTGAAGTTACCGGTGCTTAACACATAGTAACGGAATGAGATAACGAGCGCGGACAGGAACCCGACTCTGCCCCTGGCGAGGTTGAACTCCAACACGTGGTCATACCACTCCTTGAAGTTGTGCATGCGGGCGAATATGAAATCATAGAATGAATCGTGGCACCCCAGGACCTCGTCCTTAAGGAAGAATGCCACGAGTGCCGCGAGCATCACGGCGAACACGCCTGCAAGGGCGGTCCATACCGTCTCTTTGTTGAGCTTAAGACTTTTCGGGCTCATCGAAATTGATTCTCTCCTCTTCTACTACGAGAGGTCTGTTCATGATGCGCTCATTGATATTAAGAATGTACTCACCCAAGAATCCGATGAAGAAGATCTGGATGGATCCCAAGACGAACATACCGATCGTGACAGGAGCCATGCCTGCATCGAAGTCGTACCAGTTACAAAGCTTCAGGATAAGATATACGAGAGCCACAACAATACTTAAGGATGCGATAATACCGCCTCCGAATGTAGCCAGGCGCAGACCGATCTTCGTATATGAAGTGATCGACAGCATAGCCGTATCGTAGAGTGTATAGAAGTTGTTATGTGTCTTGCCTGCTCTTCTCTGAGGCTGCTCGAAGGGAATCTCCTTGATCTTGAATCCGAGTTCTCCGACGATACCTCTTAAGAAAGGCTTGGGATCCTTAAGATCTCTCATAACGTTAACGAAGCTTCTGTCATACAGACCCGCTCCTGTGAAGTGCTCGATCTGTTCTACATCAGAGAACTTCTTGATTACCTTGTAGTAGATGCTTCTCAAGAAATAAACGAAGCCGTTCTCCTTGGAAGATGTCTTAACACCGACTACGATCTTGTAGCCGTTCTCCCACTCGTGAACATACTTCGGAACCATCTCGACCGGATCCTGGAAGTCACATGCCATGGAGATAGTGCAGTCACCTGTGGTCTGAAGGATACCGTAGTAAGGTGAATTGTTCTGACCGAAGTTACGGGCATTGAAGATAGCCTTGATCTTCGGATTCTCTTCGCAGATCTGGCGGAGCTTAGGACGTGTCAGATCCTTCGAATCATTATCGATGAATACTATCTCGTAATCGTAGTTCGGAAGATCCTGCGCGAACATATTAACGAGAGCCTCGGACATCGGTCCTACGTTCTCTTCCTCGTTATAGCAGGGGATTAAGATACTTATCTTCTTCATACATGGAACTCCTCTCTGAACCATTCAACCGTCTCCTTGATTCCCTGCTCGAATGTGTACTCGGGAGCAAAGCCCGTGTCCTCGACCAGAGAAGATGTATCTGCGCACAGATACATAACCTGACCCGGATAGTATTCAACTTCGCCGAAGCCTATCGGGAGTGAAGGATTGATCTCATTTCTTATAGCTTCGATATACTCGCTCAGTCTTCTTACGAAACCTGAGCCGATGCAGTAAACTGCCTTATCTTTCCCCTTAGTCGCTGCGAGGAAGAAAGCTCTTGCCGCATCCTTGCAGTAGATGTAATCCCACATCTGCTCTGCCTTCGTGTAGGATGCCTTCTTGCCCTCGAGCATAAGACCTATACCGCTCATTACCATCGTGTGGAAACCGTCGCAGGGACCGTAAACACTTAAGATCCTGCACCATACATGCTTCAAGCCGAGCTTGCCTGCTTCGATCCTCGTCATCTGGCCTGCGGCGAGCTTGCCGATGCCGTAACCGTTCGTCGGGAAGCAGGGTGTGTCGGGAGCAACCTTAACACCGTCCTTCACGGGACCGCATTCAGCCTGTGAACCTGCCCCCAAGAAGGTCTCGCACTTGAGCGCCGCAGCTGCTCTTACGGCTTTGATGGAAGCCTCAAGATTAGCCATCTGGATATCCATATCATCTCTTGACGCACCGTGTGTTCCGTCCCATGAGAAATGGAAGAACAGGTCGGCACTGTCGATGCCTGAAGCTTCGAGAACCTCAGGCAGAGTATCGATCTCATTAAGATCCAATTCGACAACAGTTACATTCTCATCATCAGGGATATTCTTAAGTCTCGATGAACCCGGACGCGCGATCGCGATAACCTCGTATCCTTCCTTAAGAAGGACTTCGATCGTAGCTACTCCGAGCATTCCCGTAGATCCCGTAACTATTGCACGCTTCATATTTATACCTTCTTTCCGGGCATCGATGCCTTAAGCGCATCGAACTCGTCTCTGTCTAGGAACGGATACATATCATCGATAGGCGGCGATACGATCTTACCGTCAGGCAATACCTTACTGCTGAGCTTCGGCTCGAAGTTCTGCTCAGGATCTACGACTATCTCGCACAGAACGGGATCGTCACCTCCGAGCGCCTCGAGAACCTTCATCTCGATCTCATCTGCATTATCTATCTTCACATAACGCATACCATATGCGGGTGTGAGCTTCGACAGATCAGGGAACGAGAGTCCGTTGCCGTCGCATACGCCTACGAGCGGCGGATTGAACTTCGCTGTCTGAGTCTGTCTTATGGAATGGTATCCGTTGTTATTGATGATGAATGTCTTCAGGGGAAGCTTGTTATAGATAACAGTCTGCATCTCCTGGATATTCATCTGGAATGAACCGTCACCGTCTACGCATACGGTTCTCTTATCGCCTCTTGCAACTGCGCATCCGAGTGCTGCCGGGAATCCGTAACCCATCGCAGCGCATCCTGAGTTCGTGAACAGTCTCGTCTCATTCTTAACGTGCATGCCCTGGAAAGTAACTACGCACGCAGAACCGTTACCGCAGATAACAGCATCGTCCTCTGCGAGCACCTTCGAGAATCTGTCGATAAAGACATAAGGATTGATAGGGGTCTTCTTCTCTTCGTAAGACGGAATGCATGCAGGATACTTCGCATCTACATCGCGGCTCCACTTAAGCCACTCGGCATGTGTATCGCCTCCGTCGAATCTCGAAGCAATTATCGAATCGAGAACGTCGGTTACATCAGCATGTACCTTCATGTCGATCTTGATCGTGGGCTTGTTAAGCTCAGCCTCATCGATATCGACCATAATCTTATATGCATCGGGAGACCATCCTGCGAAGTTGTAGCTTATCTGTCTGATATTAAGTCTGCATCCCATCGACAATACGAGGTCGCTTCCCTGCATTACGAAGTTACCGCCGCGCGTTCCTACTGTACCGGGACGGCCGCAGTAATAAGGATTGTTATCAGCAACGAGGTCGTGTGCATTCCATGCCGTAACCACAGGGATCTTGAGCATGTCCATTACCTTGAGCATCTTCTCCTTCACGCCTGCGAATCTTATACCTTCACCGACAATCATGACGGGGCGCTGTGCCTTGCTTATAAGGTCGAGAATCTGCGCTGTGAGAGCCTCATCATAAACGGGCTTCTCCTGTGCGAGTATCTTCTTCTCTTCTTCACTTCCTTCGAAATGACGCAGCTTCATGGGATCCACGGGAGCTGCCTGCACGTCGAGAGGAACGTCGATCCAGACGGGACCCTTACGGCCGGAGTTCGCGAGGCACCAAGCCTTTTCGAGGTGGTAATAAACTTCCTCGGGATCCGTGAGCATAACGGCATACTTTGTCATGCAGGAAACCGCATCCACAATGGGGAACTCCTGGTCGCCGAGCTGTCTTAAGTTCAGGTCAGGGACGGACCACAGTGTCGTCTCGCGCTTAACCTGGCCGGATACGACGAACATGGGAACGGAATCGAGGTAGCCTCCCATAACACCCGTGATGGCGTTCGTGCCTCCGGGGCCGGAAGTGACACAAACAGCAGCGATCTTACCCGTCAGTCTCGCATAGCCCTCGGCTGCGATGGAACAGGCCTGCTCGTGGTGGTTATAAGTGCACTTTAATCTGTCCGAGTGTCCGAGCGCATCGTTAAGATGCATTGCTCCGCCGCCCGTTATCGTGAAGACATCCGTCACGCCCTTATCTGCAAGAAAATCTGCGATTATCTGCGCTACCTTCTTCATATCATTCCTCCTCGAAGAGCACCTTCAGATCCATCGGTTTATCCGCATAGAAAACGTGCTCAAATTCATTAATATCTTCGCCTCCGAACTCGCCGAACCCGAAGCCGTACGACACTCCTGCGAAGGGTGCGCCCGCGAGCTTCGCTCCGCCTGCATCGTGGCTGGAATCGCCCACCATAAGGACCTTACTGACATCCGTGACACCGAGCGAATCGATGCACAGCTTGATGATGTCCTTCTTAAGAAGCTTACCGCCGTAATCGGAACCGTTAATGTGATCTGTATAGTTGTCGAAGCCCTTCGCTATGAGAAGTTTCTCGGCATAATCCTGCTTCTTATAAGTCGCGATACCTACCGGAATACCCTTGTCGTTAAGGGAACCGAGCAGATCGTAGATACCCTCGTAGGGAGCCGCGAGAAGCAGGTTGTGGTTGCTGTATCTGTCTCTGAAGTATGCTGTAACCTCTGTTAAGAAATCGCCTTTACAGCCGCATCTTCCCTCGAAGGACCACTCGATCGGAGGGCCGATGAACTTGAGCAGATCCTCTTCGGGCGGTCTTACCAGATCGTAATGCTCAATAGTTTCTTTAACTGACTTAACGATGCCCTCCGATGTGTCGAGCAACGTTCCATCAAGATCGAATAAGACTGCTTCGTATTTACTCATGATATGTCGTACCTTGTCGATGTCAGGAAGTTCACCTTGATATCGTCCTTATGGGAACGGATGAATCCTGACATGTAGTTATTAAGATAGTCCGCCTTCTTCTTGGCGAATTCGTATTCCTTACCTTCATCGAGATAGTTCGCGTCGGTTCCGGAATAACCGTCAAAGCCAGCGAGGTTGACCTCCTTAATGCCGCTTATCATAAGGATCTTGAGGATCATCATGAGTGAGTTGTCGGCATACTCAGAAGATCTGTCGAGCAGTTCGCTGATATTGACCACATACTCGAACGGCTTGTCTGTAGGAGTGACGTTGCTTGTCGCGATGATCGGGATCTTCTGCTTGGAAAGAAGCGTCGACAGCTGTATGTAACGCTTGCTGTTCGTAAGGAAGATGTAGTCGGGCATGAATGACTTATTCGCATAATTGATCGAGATGATAACAGGATTTCTGCTCATTACGAACTCGCTTATGCGGGGGCTCTCGGTATCCATCGTAGTGCCGGGACCGGTGACGAGGATCGTCTTGCCCTTAAGCTGCTCCGACAGAGCCTTAATGGACTCCGCGTCGTTGATCTCCTTATCCTGAAATTCGAGGTATAGCTTCTCCATGTAGTTCTTATCGTACAGAAGTTTCTTCTCACCCTCGAGTCTTCCGAGAAGTTCGTTCATCTGCTTTATGGAAAGCGTGTGCTTATTCGTAAGCTGCTTAACGTAATCGGGATGGCAGTCGTTGCTCGCCGCGATGAAGAAGAACAGACTGTATCCCCATGTCGCAGGCTGGTAGAACTGCATGATATTCGCATCGATTGCCTCGAGATACTGGCTTAAGTGATAGTGCTTGCCGTACTCGTTATTAAGGTGCATCGCGACAAGCTCGATAGGAGCATTGCCCGCACTCTTACCCATGCCGTAGAGAGAACCGTCGACAAGAAGTTCCCTGTCTGTCTCATGCGAATAAGCAAGAACCATCTGGCAGTTCGCATAACCCATCTGGAAGTTATTGTGTCCGTGATACCCGATCGCCATGTCAGCGTCGAGATTCTTATCGAGGATCTCAAGTATATGTCTTAAGTCCTTCTGATGCGTAAGGCCGTAAGTATCAACCATCGATACTGCATCGGGCTTTCTGTCGTTCGCGATCCTGCACAGATCGAGCAGCTCCTCATCAGTGTAAGCCGTTACGCTCACAAGCTGTGCGAAAACAATATAGCCGAGCTTCTTAAGTTCCGAGCAGAACTCCATCGCTTGCTCCCTTAAGTGCTTCTTGAAGATGACCCTGATGCCGTCGAGGCAGCTCTCGGCGCAGGGCTTGATGTGATCGAGCCCGCATGTGCCGTAGTCGATCATGCCGAAGACCTTCGTATCCTTACGATCGAGATCGCCGTAGATCCTCTCCACGGAATCCGTATCCGGCATAATGCTTCTGTCGTAATCGAAGGGGCGTCTCTCATCGAGGAAGCCTACCTCTATGATGTCAGTGCCTGCATCAACAACGCGCTCGAAGATCGAGACCATATTGTCATGGCCGAACTTCCAATCGTTTACATAACCGCCGTCTCTTAATGTGCAATCAAGCAGGCTGAGTTTTCCCATGATCTAAACCTCTTTTCTGCTTTATAATCCCTGTTAATCCTGTTATTCCCGCCACTATACAGTGAAGTGACAACAGTATAAATACAGCCATCAACAGAACATTAACTGCAAATGCTGTATTAGGTGTATCACAAAACCAATTACTGCCCGGCAATCTGAAGGGCATCATTATTACCGCCAACACAACTGCCGCGATATACTCAGCTGCACCTCTGTCTGCCCCCCTGATGAGTGCTGTTACGAGGGGAATGAAATACATGAGAGTATAGTAGCCGCTGTTCGCGGGTATGATGATAATAAACGAGATAATAAGTGCTATACGAATCCATTCTCTCTTAACAAAGCTTGCTCCGATTATGGCAAGCGCAGCAGTTATGATCAGCACAAGATACATATTGTCGAGGATCAACGTCATCTTATCCTCTGTTAACGACTGATTGTGAACTACAAAGTAGCTGTAACCATACTCGTTACGGAACTTGTACATCTCATTGTTGAGATGAAGATTAGATAACCACTTGGAAACCGCGCCGAAACCGTGCTTAACAAAGAGGAACGGAACGAAAGCTCCGATTGCTCCGTAAACCGCGAGTCTTACGGCCTCTTTCCATTCTTTTCTGTAAAGGAGAAGCACTCCCAGCACCGCGGGAAAGCCTTTAAGCGCAGCTGCGAATGCCAGGGACAGGTAACCTAATTCGCGCAGTACTTTATTTTCCGAATCATAAGTTGTCAGGAATATGATCATTCCGATGACAGTATAGAAGATGAGATTCCATCTTTCCGCAGCAAACATAACGGGACCTGAAGTCAGGAATACAAGAACCAGCGCGGTCCTCATAATCACTGATCCCTTGATACTGTTGTAAACAAGAATCGATAAGACAACCATCGTTATTGCAAGGATCAGGATCGATCCGATAAGCTCTATCGGACTTACAGAATAGATAGATCCCTGATAGCCGTCAAAACAAATAAGCCTTCCCATTACAAAGCCGATCAGATATGACAAAGGGAAATACGCCTTCTCTGCCTCTTCACCGAACGTATTAAAGTACGGATCCCTCTCAGAGGAATAAACGCAGACATTGTACAGATCGGCAAAGAAGTTCTCTCCTCTTTTGAAGAACAGATCAAGCTGATTGCCCATGCTTTCAGTTCTGAACAGAATCGGATAAATGAATAACGCCAACAAAAATCCGGATACTCCGATATAGACCCATGGAAGAAGATCATGTTTCTTATCACGTCTTAATTCGGGAACCGGAGTAATGACGTCAGTCATAATCGACAGTCTCCTCCCCGTCCGTTTTCTTCTGCCCGTAAGCCCAGAACTTATTAAGGACGAAGTTTATCGGCACCGCCACAACAAGGTTGATAAGAGGCGGTATGTACTTACTTAAGTGGAATATGTTAACACCTACATACGAGATTATGTTGGAAAGACCGAGTCCCGTGAAAGCGTATGCAAGATATGTCTTGATCAAAGTCTTCCACCAGACTCTCTTCTCCTTGGTCTCGTCCTCCTTGAAGACGAACTTGTTGCTTAACATGAATGCCCACAGGACACTCAGGATGAAGGCAACAGTGTTTCCGATATAGATGTCAGTATTCGGGAACAGACCAAACTCTCCTAATATGAAGAGCGTCGCAGCATTGATAAGATACGAGACTATAGTGTTCGTTACTCCTACGAGAGCAAACTTTACGAACTGCAGAAAGCCTTCTGCCGCTTCACCTTCAAGCTTCTTGCCGAAGGGCAGCAGAAGCATATTCATGCACCAAAGCACGAACCTCTCGAACCAGTTTCTCTCTACTATTTCCGGTGTTTCAATATCCATTACTGATTAAGAGCTTCCTTGATAGTCTTGATCATGTAATCGATCATCTCGTCTGTCATACCGGGATATACACCGATCCAGAATGTATCATTCATGATTCTGTCTGTGTTGGTAAGCTCACCTACAACACGGTATCCCTCGCCTGCTTCTCTTAACTCATCGAAGCAGGGGTGCTTCGTAAGATTACCTGCGAAGAGGTTTCTTGTCTGAACACCGTGATCCTCGATGTACTTAACGACCTTAACTCTGTCTACGCCTTCCTTGACAGTCATCATGAAGCCGAACCATGAAGGTCTGGAATTAGGTGCTGCCTCGGGAAGAATGAGCTTATCCTGACAGTCTGCAAGACCTTCCTTAAGTCTGTCGAAGTTGTGTCTTCTTCTCTCTACGAATGAAGGGAACTTAACGATCTGAGCGCATCCTACTGCAGCCTGAAGGTCTGTTGCCTTGAGGTTATAACCGAAGTGGGAATAAACATACTTATGATCGTAACCTGCAGGGAGAAGTCCGTACTGTCCGTCGAATCTGTGTCCGCAGAAGTTATCTCTTCCGGAAGGACATACGCAGTCTCTTCCCCAGTCTCTCATGGATCTGATGCACTTGTTAAGAAGCGGGTTGTTCGTGTAGATAGCTCCGCCCTCACCCATTGTCATGTGGTGCGGAGGATAGAATGAAGATGTTCCGATATCGCCGATAGTACCAGTGAACTTCTCCTCACCGTCGATCGTGTACTTGGAACCCAATGCATCACAGTTATCCTCTACGAGCCAGAGATTGTGCTTAGTACAGAACTCCTTAACCGCCTTAAGATCGAACGGATTACCGAGAGTGTGTGCGATCATAACAGCCTTTGTCTTGGGGGACAAAGCCTCTTCAAGCTTAGTAACATCGATGTTGTACTGAGGGATAGTAACATCTACGAATACGGGAACTGCACCGTACTGGATTACAGGAGCAACCGTCGTGGGGAAGCCTGCGGCAACTGTGATTACCTCATCGCCTCTCTTGATTCTTCTGTCCTTGAGAAGAGGGCTTGTAAGTGCCATGAAAGCACCGAGGTTAGCGGAAGATCCGGAGTTAACCAGAGAGCAGAACTTTACTCCCAGGTACTCTGCGAACTTCTTCTCGAATTCATCTGTGTATCTTCCCGATGTGAGCCAGAACTCTAGAGATGAATCTACGAGATTAACCATCTCCTCGGAACCGTATACTCTTCTTGCATAAGGAATTCTGTCGCCTTCCTCATAGGGCTTTACTGCGTGGAACTTGTCCGCATACTCCTTAACCTGCTCGAGGATCTTAGCGCGTGCTTCCTGCTCATTCATGTTCTCAAACATTATCTTTGTTCATCCTTTCGATATGTAATCGTTTATCTGCTTGTCCATGACCGCGGGGATATCTCCTCCTGCCTCATAGACCTTTGTCCACTCGATAACGCGGTTAACCGCTTCATCTATATGCCAGTGCGGCTCCCAGCCGAATGTCTTCTTAAGCTTACTCGAATCAAGCTTCAAGAAGTTGGCCTCGTGAGGAGCATTCGCTTCAGCCTTATCGACTCTCTTGATGCTTCCCCATCCGCTTACGAACATGTTTACGATATCGCCTGTGCATACACAGTCACAGTCGTCAGGTCCGACGTTATACCAGCCGGCCTTCGCCTTATCCTCGTACTGAGCCTGCGCGATCATAAGGTACGCGAATACGGGCTCAAGCACATGCTGATAAGGTCTTGTGGAATAAGGGTTTCTTACGATGATGTCCTGTCCGCTCATTGCAGCTCTTACGCAGTCAGGGATGATTCTGTCATTCGCGAAGTCACCGCCTCCGATTACGTTACCTGCTCTTGCCGTGGAGATCGCGGGTGCGTCCTCTGTAGCGAAGAAAGAGTTCTTATAGCTGTGAGTTACGAGCTCACTGCAGGACTTGGAATTAGAGTAAGGATCGAAACCGTCTAAGGGTTCATTCTCCCTGTAGCCCCATACCCACTCGTTGTTCTGATATACCTTGTCAGTAGTTACGTTAAGGAAAGACACGACATTCTTCGAAGCTCTTACGCACTCGAGGATGTTTACCGTACCCATAACGTTCGTCTCGTATGTGTATCTGGGATCCTTGTAGGAATCTCTTACGATAGGCTGTGCAGCCATGTGGATAACGATCTCGGGATCAGCCTTCTCGAATGCAGCCTTAAGTGCATCGAGGTCTCTGATGTCGCCGATAACGGATGTCATATTATCTTCGAGCCCTGCCATGGAGAACAAGTTAGGCTCAGTAGGCGCCTCGAGGGAGAATCCCGTCAGTATAGCGCCGTTAGTTACAAGTATTCTGCTCATCCACGAGCCCTTGAAGCCCGTGTGTCCTGTGAGGAAAACTCTCTTGCCGTTCCAGAAACTTAAGTCGGTCACGATCAGTCCTCCCACTTGATCCAGGGCGCCTTGCCCTCTTTGATAAGGCTCTCGAGAAGATCCTTGTCACGCTTCGTGTCCATGCACTGCCAGAAGCCTTCGTGGATGAATGCATTGAGCTGGCCCTCAGCAGCGATTCTCTCCAGCGGTGCCTTCTCGAAAGGAACATCGTCACCGTCAATGTAGTCGATGACGGAAGGCTCGAGAACCATGAAGCCTGCGTTTACCACAGTGCCGTCCTGGTCTGCCTTCTCTCTGAACTTGGTTACTGTGCCGTTGTCAGCGATATCGATACAGCCGAATCTCTGGCCGACCTTAGCAGCCGTGATGGTCGCGAGCTGTCCCTTGCTCTTATGGAACTCGTACAGAGCCTTCAGGTCGACGTCGCTTACGCCGTCGCCGTATGTGAGCATGAAGGGCTCATCGCCGATATATTCCTTAACTCTCTTGATACGGCCGCCTGTCATGGTGTTAAGACCTGTATCAACGAGCGTGACCTTCCAGGGCTCTGTGTGAGTATTGTGGACGATCATCTTATTCTCGGCAGTGAAGTCGAATGTAACATCTGATGTGTGGAGATAGTAGTCTGCGAACCACTCCTTGATAACATACTGCTTATATCCGCAGCAGATAACAAAATCATTGAAACCGTAAGTAGAGTAGTACTTCATGATATGCCACAGAATAGGCATACCGCATATCTCAACCATGGGCTTGGGTCTGTAAACGCTCTCCTCAGAGATCCTCGTTCCGTACCCGCCCGCAAGTAAAACTACCTTCATGGTCAGTCCTCCGCACATAGTAATTCATTCTAATTATACTATATGCGCGCGATTAATTTTTAAGATAGTTGTGGCACTCTTTTACAAAATTATTAAACTCAGACGCATTCTCGTATATGACGTTTATCCTCACATTCGGGGTATAACGCTCATTATCGATCAGGGACTGGATATCCGCGCCCGACCTTCTTATGTCCTCCTCAAGAACCTTACGAAGCTCCGGTATGTACATGATATCGATGACTCTGGAGTGGATTCCGAGCATGAGTTCGGGCGAGCCCTCACGCAGTCTGAAGCTTAATGTCTTCCTTATATCGTCGGACGCGAAGCCCAGATAGATATCATACATGCCGTCCTCTATGAGGAACTTGCCGTAATCGTCGCTGAATGAACCGATGTCGCTTACCTTGAACGACAGCACAATCTCACGGCTCTCCCCTGCCTTAAGGAAATACTTGCCGAATGCACGAAGTTCCTTAACGGGTTTTCGCTGGGTGGAGACAGGGTCGCCGACATAAAGCTGCACTACCTGTGCACCGTCCCTCGCGCCCGTGTTCGCGAGCGTGAAATGAACCTTAACCTCGTCGTCGAGCGTGTACTCCTCGCGCTCTGCCGTAACATCCGTGATATCGAATGTCGTGTAGGATAGTCCGAAGCCGAATGGGAACAGCGGCTCGATCTTACGCATCTCGTAGCCTCTGTAGCCTACGAAGATGCCCTCACCGTAGTCGCATGTAAAACCGTCGGGATAGTCGAGGAACGCAGGCGTGTCCTCATAACGCTTCGGGAATGTGACCGCGAGCCTGCCGGAAGGATTTACCTTGCCGCTCATGATGTCGTAGAGCGCACGAGCACCCTCCATACCGGGATAATAGATAAGGAATACCGCATCGATGTCGTCGATGAACTCCGTAAGCTCCACGGGGCCCGGAACGTTAAGAACGAGAACTATCTTCCTGTCCTTCGTGTCAATCAGGCCCTTAATGATCCTGCTGTACTCTTCCGGAATCTTCAGGTCAGCCCTGTCTGTACCCTCAGCAGACGGCATCGAGATAACTACTACCGCGACATCGCCGTCCTTATTACTGCCGAACACATCATATATAGACGGCGCTCTATCTGTTATAACCTGCGCGCTTCCGCTGCCGTAAATACGAAAATCAGGAGCACCCATCAGGCAGATCCTGCTCATGTCATCGAGCGGGAAAAGGTCATCCTTATTCTTAAGCATGACGATACCTTCGGCATTCGCGTCGTAGCAGGCCTTGCGTCCCTTCTCGACATACTCCTCGTATGAGATTGGGAACGGCTTATCGCTGTTATTGTACTTAAGGCAAAGCTCGAGGAATCTTAAGCATGCGTCATCGAACTCTTCCCTCGTGAGCCTTCCGTCGTTAAGTGCAGCGAGGATCTCGTCCTCCTTCTTCCAGGGACCCGGCATAAACAGGTCTATGCCTGCAGCCGTGGAGTCGCCGGTGTCTCCCGTGCATGCACCCCAGTCGGTCATGCACAAGCCTTCGAAGCCCCATCGTTCCTTAAGCACGTCGCGCAGCAACCATCTGTTCTCGGTGCAGTGCACACCGTTGATCTTAGGATATGCCGCCATAACGGTAGCGGGCTTCTCCTTAATACACTTCTCGAAAGCGGGCAGATACATCTCTTCAAGTGCGCGCTGCGAGATCCTCTGGTCGATACCGGAGCGGTTAATCTCGAGGTTATTCGCAGCATAATGCTTAACATCAGAAGCTACGCCCTTGGACTCGACTCCCTTTACCATCTCTCTTCCTAAGATGCCTCCGACGAGAGGGTCCTCCGAATAGCCTTCGAAGAATCTGCCATTACGGGGCTCTCTTAACAAGTTAACGTTCGGTGTTCCGAGAAGGCACGAGATCTTATACATAAGAGCCTCAAGACCCAATGCTTCGCCGTTCTCATATACAACCTCGGGATTCCAAGTCGAACCGAGCAATGTTCCCGGAGGATAGCATCCCGGGTGAGGCTCGAAGCCTCCCGTGTATTCGGTCAACTTCTTAAACAACTCCTCGCGGAGAACCTTCTCCTCGAGCGTGAGATTATCTAACTTATAGAAATTGTGGATTACGTGATCGAGCTGCTCTCTGGTATATCCTTCCTCGACTACGCCTGCGACGAAGATGTCGTTAAACAGCTGCTCGAAGTTCATACCCGTGCCGCCGTCAAGGAACTGCATACGTCTGATGCCTTGCTCCTTAATCTCCCTCGTAGAGAAAAAACCGGCACCACACAACAGCGATGCCTTCTGTTCATCTGTAAGCTTATCCAGAATGTCCATAGCAGTCTGCCTCATGGCCTTATTATAGCAAACCACCATACGTTTTGATTAAGGCAAATATGAGCTATACCTTACGATACAGATAACACAATCCTCCGTAAAAAGGATCCCGAGTCGCTTCAATTAGCTCGTATCCCTCAATCTCATAACAAACAGAAGTTACAACATACTGGTATTCACCGGACTCTATATATCCGCGCTGGGCTTCAAGAATATAATCATCGAGATTGTACATGGTTGTGAAATACGTCATTCGAGGGTCCTGATGAGAGTAAGTATAGAAACCCATATCAAGGAAACCATAGCAAACAAGCGAATGATCGGATGTTTCTTCAATCCTTTTGGAAAAAACATAAGAAGGGTAATCTTCTTTGGGAATACCATAAAAGAATGTGCTCTTCATATACGGAACAGAGATCACAATAGCCATTATCAGGCTTATCGCGAGAGCAACCGCCCTCTTAGCATTTGAATACTGCTTAATAAAACGCACAAACGCCAGATTCAGCGGCAAAATACCGATGACCGTAAATGCAGTAAGAATGAAGGGATAATACGGAAAACTCTTTTCCCCCATGAATGCAAAGAAAAAGCAAGGTATAAAACCCATTATAAGCATTATCAGGATAGTCCTGTTCTTGGAAAACAGATATACCGCTCCTATGACGAACAGTACAAGCATATGATAATTAATCGCGAGATAGTTTATCAGAACCAAAAACGGTCGCTCGAGAGTATCAAGATAGCCGACAGAACTCTGAATCTGTTCTCCTGAATTATCTCGGAATATATTCGCTGTAAAGTAATTCTCAACCAAGTCATTCAGCGCGCCGTTCGCGTGATAGTAGCACAGGATCGGCACCGTAACCGCTGCAAATCCAATCAGCATACCCGCTATCGAGACTACAAGAGATCTGCCGTCTTTTCTGATAGAAAAATAAACCAGAAGAAACAGTGCTATTCCTAACACGGCACCGCAAAGATTAAACTTCATCCAGAATACCGCTGCCGTACAGGCGCCTGCACAGAAAGTCTGTCTGATGCCCACTTTATTTGTTCCGACAGCTTTAATGCACAGATAAACGACACAAGCAATAAACGGAATACTGTATTCTTCGCCGATATTACCGTTTGCAAAAGAAGAACAACCATATAACACAAAAGCAAATACACCGGTAAAGAATGTACTGATATCTTTCTTGTCTTCAACAAACAGCAGCTGCGTTTTGACTGTCACCACCAGGAACAGATAACAAGACAGAATCTCAACGATCCAAACACCGTGAAAATCATACGGCGAGATCAAAGCACCAACAGCTTCAATAAGAAACAGGATAACACCCTTACGATCGATGATATCTCTATACACCAGTTTGCCGTGAAGCATAGATCTTCCTACGGTAAATATGGCATTCGAATCACAATTCGCATTAATCGCAACCAACGGTGACGCAGTAGAAACCAGAGTGATCACAACAGCAGCAATTATCAGCAGTGTTAAGTGATCGGTAACCCCGAGTTTTTTACTGCTGATACTTACCTTCATATAATCAGGCTTAACAAAACAAGGGACAGCAAAAGATGATAATAAACAAAGCAACAACCCCACAACAGAAACAATCGCGGGGTTGAGAATATCTGACCATCTTATTATGAACACCGGAAGCAGCAGGAATACTGCCAAAAACGACAGTGTCAGCTCTTTCAGCTCAACACGTTTCGGTGCGTCGATCATTCCGCACTTTATAACGATCAAGATGAATATGACGCTGACTACAGCGAACCCGCCTCCTACTATGAGATCAGCGGGACATAATAACAGGGAAAGAGCTATCGCCGAGAATATAAACAGAGTCTTATTAATATTCACTCCATCCCCCTGGAATAATCGTAATATCTATATGATAAAACAATTAAACCATAATCGCGAACTTCAGTGTGCACTGAACGGCTACCTGACCGTCAACAGTAGCAACTGCTTCGCCAACACCCATGGGGCCTCTTACCTGAGTGATCTTTGTCTCGAATCTTACTGTATCGCCGGGAACGACCTGTCTTCTGAACTTACACTTGTCGATACCTGCGAATACGGCGATCTTACCCTTGAACTCTTCCTGAGAGAGGATAGCAACAGCACCTGTCTGAGCGAGAGCCTCTACCATGAGAACGCCCGGCATGATCGGATACTCAGGGAAGTGTCCTCTGAAGAATGACTCATCATAAGTAACGTTCTTGATAGCGATGCAGTACTCACCGGGTACATAGTCCTCTACCTTATCGATGAGAAGGAAGGGATGGCGGTGAGGGATGATCTCCATGATCTGCTGTGTGTTAAGTGAATTAGCCATGTCGGTATTCTCCTTTATTTGAATTAAGCTTCGTACTTCTTAAGAAGCAGTGTAGCGTTGTGTCCGCCGAAGCCCAAAGAGTTGCTCATCGCGTAGTTGATATCGCGTGTCTTGCCTTCGCCCATTGTGTAGTCGAGGTCGCACTCCTCGTCTGTCTCCTTAAGACCGGATGTGACGTGGATATAAGACTCGAGGATGGACTTAACGCATACGATGAACTCAACACCGCCTGCTCCTCCGAGGAGGTGTCCGATCATGGACTTAGTGGAGTTGATGGAAACGCTCTTAGCTGCGTCGCCGAATGCGTACTTGATGGCACGTGTCTCGAACAGGTCGTTGTGGTGTGTGGATGTTCCGTGAGCGTTGATGTACTCAACCTGTGCGGGCTCTACGCCGGCTTCCTTCATGGCAGCCTTCATAGCCTCGCCTGCGCCGGAACCGTCCTCTGCAGGGGAAGTGATGTGGAATGCGTCGTTAGTAGCACCGTAACCTACAACCTCTGCGTAGATCTTAGCGCCTCTTGCCTTAGCGTGCTCGAGCTCCTCGAGAACTACTACGCCGGCACCCTCACCGATTACAAAACCGTCTCTGTTCTTATCGAACGGTCTGGAGCATGTGTCGGGATCCATGTTTGTGGAAAGAGCTGTCATGTTTGTGAAGCCCTGTACACCCAGAGGGCAGATAGCAGCTTCAGCACCGCCTGCGACCATAACATCAGCATCGTCGAACTTGATAGCTCTGAACGCATCGCCGATGGAGTGTGAACCGGAAGCGCATGCTGTAACGATGGCAACGTTCTTACCCTTCATGCCGTACATGATGGAGATGTTAGCGGATGCCATGTTGGCGATCATTACGGGGATATAAAGAGGGCTTACCTTCTTGCCGTCAACGAGCTTCTGGTGCTCTCTCTCGTTAGCCTGCATGGAACCGATACCGGAGCTTACGATAACTCCGACTCTGTAAGGATTCTCGTTCTCCATGTTAAGGCCGGAATCTTCAACAGCTTCCTTAGCTGCAGCGCATGCGAACTGGGAGAATCTCTCCATTCTCTTCGCTGTCTTGAAGTCCATGTACTTAGTAGGATCGAAGTCCTTAACCTCAGCACACATCTTAGCCTTGTAGTCTGTAGCGTCGAAAGCGCTGATCTCGCCGAAAGCTCTCTTGCCTTCCTTTAGACCGTTCCAGAAATCCTGTACGTTCTCTCCGAGGGGAGTGATGGCTCCCATTCCTGTTACAACAACTCTTCTGCCGTTCATTCTCTTATTCTCCGATTCTTACGAATTACATGTGCATTCCGCCGTCGACGGAAAGAACCTGACCTGTGATGTAGGAAGCGTCATCAGAAACGAGGAATCCTACTGCGTTAGCGATATCCTCTACCTGGCCGTAACGCTTGAGAGGGATACCTGCGAGCATCTGCTCCTTAACCTTCTCAGGAAGCACGTCAGTCATAGGTGTCTGAACGAATCCGGGAGCGATGGCATTACATGTGATGTTCTTGCCTGCATACTCTCTTGCGGCACTCTTTGTGATACCGATAACACCAGCCTTACTTGCAGAGTAGTTAACCTGGCATGCATTACCCTCGAGTCCTACGATGGATGAGATGGAAACGATTCTGCCGTACTTCTGCTTGCTCATTACGGGAACAACTTCACGGAAGAAGTTGTATGTACCCTTGAGGTTAACTGCGATAACTGCGTCGAAGTCCTCTTCCTTCATTCTTACGAGGAAGCCGTCTCTTGTGATACCTGCGTTGTTTACGAGCGCATCGATGGAACCGAATGTATTAGCTACATCAGCGACTGTCTCCTTAACGCTCTCGGAAGAGCTTACGTCACATCTGTAAGCCTTAGTGTCTACACCGTACTCCTTCTTGATCTCGTCAGCTGTCTCCTGTGAACCTTCGATAGGGCAAGCATCAACTACTGCGATGTTGTAACCCATCTTGGCAAGCTTAACTGCGATTGCCTTACCGATTCCTCTTGCGCTTCCTGTTACGATTGCTGTCTTTGCCATTGTTATCAATCTCCTTATTATGCTTCGAGTGCCTTGAGGTTCTCGGGGAGAGCCTCTGCTTCTTCTACTGTTGATACGTTGATTACGGGGATCTCGGGGATAGTCTTCTTAACGAAGCCTGCGATTGTCTTTCCGGGACCGATCTCAACCAATACGTCTACGCCTAACTCCTTGAGCTTAAGAAGTGTCTGCTCCCACATTACGGAAGAGTAAACCTGCTTCTCGAGAAGCTCTCTGGTGTCGCTTGTATCTTCGATCACCTCTGCATTGAGGTTAGCGATATACGGGATCTTAAGGTCAGAGATTTCTGCCTTATCGAGCTCTACTCTAAGCTTCTCGCCTGCACCCTTAAGCATGGGTGAGTGGAAAGGACCGGATACGTTAAGCTCAACTGCTCTCTTGGCACCCATCTCGGAGAGCTTCTCCATGCCCTCGTGTACTGCATCCTTCTCGCCCGTGATGACGATCTGTCCGGGGCAGTTGTAGTTAGCTACCTCTGCGCCCTCGATGCCGGAGATGCACTGCTGCACCTTCTCCTTGGGGAGTGCGATTATGGCTGCCATTGTGCCCTGGCCTGCAGGTACGAAGGAACTCATGAGGTTGCCTCTGATCCTTGTAAGTCTTACAGCGTCCTCGAAAGTCATGGCGCCGGCAGTTACAAGGGAGCAGTACTCGCCGAGAGAAAGTCCTGCAGTGATGTCAGGCTTTACACCCAAGTCCTCGACAGCCTTCGTCATGATGGAACATGCCGTTACGAGGCAGGGCTGTGTGTACTCTGTTACGTGGATGTCTTCGTTCTCTTCGAAGAGGATCTTCTCCATATCGAAGCCGGCTGCATCCGTAGCCTTCTTTACCATATCTTTAGCCCAATTGAACTTCTCTACGAAGTCCTGAGCCATGCCTACCTTCTGAACGCCCTGACCGGGATAAACAAATGCGATCTTCATCAGCAAATCTCCTTCGCGTTCTTGAGCAGGTTGTTGGCGTCTGCCATCATGGACTCGATGATGTCCTTAACGGGTCTGATCTCGTTGACCATACCTGCGATCTGACCGGCCATGAATGTACCGCCCTTAACGTCACCCTCGACTACAGCCTTACGGAGAGCACCTACGCCCAGTGCCTCGATCTCCTCGAAGCTAGCGTGTGCTTCCTCGAGCTTGATGAACTCGTTAGTGAGCTGGTTTCTGATCTGTCTTACGGGAGCGCCTGCAGATCTTCCTGTAACTCTTGTGGAGCTGTCCTTAGCCTTGATGATCATGTCCTTGTAATTCTGGTGGATGTTAACTTCCTCGGAAGCGCAGAAAACTGTTCCGCACTGAACCGCCTCGGCACCGAGCATGAATGAAGCTGCAACTCCTCTGCCGTCAGCGATACCGCCGGCAGCGATAACGGGAATGCTTACTGCATCAACTACCTGGGGAACGAGAGCCATTGTTGTGATCTCTCCTACGTGTCCGCCGGACTCAGTACCCTCTGCGATAACTGCGTCAGCGCCGTCCTTCTCCATCTTCTTGGCAAGTGCTACACCTGCGACAACGGGGATAACGATGATGCCTGCTTCCTTCCACATGGGAATGTACTTACCTGCGGAACCTGCACCTGTTGTTACTACCTTAACCTTCTCCTCAGCGAGGACCTCAGCAATCTGGGGAGCTCTGGGATTCATGAGCATGACGTTTACACCGAAAGGCTTATCAGTCAACTCTCTGCACTTGTGGATCTGATCTCTGATCCAGTTCTCGTCTGCACCGCCGCAGCCGATGATACCGAGGCCGCCTGCGTTGGAAACAGCAGCTGCGATATGATGATCTGCGACCCAGGCCATACCGCCCTGGAAGATCGGGTACTTGATGCCAATCATTTCTGTGATCTTTGTCATGACATTAACTCCTTATATATTCGACTTATTAATACTCAATGTAGTTGGCGTCCCATGTAAGACCGCCGCCGAAGCTTGCAAGCACGAGCTTCATGCCCTTCTTCAATCTGCCGTCCTTCTTCATGGCGGACAGGAGCGAAGGGATGGACGCGCTTGAAGTGTTACCTGTATCCTCGAGTGTCATGGGGAACTTCTCGATGTCAATCTTGAGCTTCTTAGCTGTGGATTCGATGATACGTGCATTAGCCTGGTGAAGGATGAAGTAGTCTACCTCGTCGAGGCTGAAGTTGCACTTAACGGACAGATCCTTAATAAGCTTCGGTACCTCTGTGATCGCGAATCTGAATACGTCTCTTCCTGCCATGTAGAAATTAGTGGACTGCTCGAAGCCTTCCTCGTCGTATCTCTTCGGCTGCTTTCTGTTCTCACAGTGGAGGCATACACCTCTGCTTCCGGAAGATCTCATGAGGATCTCGTTCTTCTTACCCTCTTCTGCTCTTAAGACAGCAGCACCTGCGCCGTCACCGAAGAGGATGCAGATACCTCTGTCAGTCCAGTCAACATAGTTAGAACAAGTCTCGGCTCCTACAACGAGAGCGAGCTTGGAATTACCCGATTCGATAAAACCCTGAACGGTATTGAAAGCTGCGATCCATCCGGGGCATGCGGAATTAACATCAAAGCAGCCTACGTCCTCAGAGCAGCCGAGGGCCTCCTGAACACATACGGCGATAGAAGGAAATACAACATCGGGAGTAGTCGATGCGGCTACGATAAGATCGATGTCCTTGGGGTCGATACCGGCATCCTCGACTGCAGCCTTGGCAGCCTTGATCGCCATTGTGGATGACTTATCCTCTACACCGTCTGCGATGTGTCTTCTCTTGATTCCGGTTCTCTCTGTGATCCACTCGTCGTTGGTCTCGACCATCTTCGACAGATCGTCATTAGTGAGAATCTTCGGGGGCAGATATGAGCCCAATCCGATTATCTTTCCTGTCACTTGAGCCATGCAAAAACCTTCTTTGATAATTCCTTTGATTATCAAAGTATTGCATAGTCAAAGTATTTAGTCAATAGAATCGGGCCCTGTAAAGGAAATAACAAATATACCTTATCTTATTAGAACTTCAGCCCAGCATCCCTCGATTGGAATGTCGTAAAGCGGGACCGCTCCGGCCTTAATAAGCTCGCGTGTGCTCTCATACATTACCTTGCTCTGGTGAACAGGACCCATGTAACATGTGACTCCCGCCTCGCGCGCCTTACCGATGAGATCCGTAAGTCCCCTCACCGTCTGTGTGCCGCTGTGGTAAGTCTCGATCAGGATGCTGTCGTACTTAGACGGATCGACATCGGCGAACGGGTAACCAGGAACTGCGGGCACGGTCAGAATTCTCTTTATAGGTGACTCAAGATACTGCTGCACTTCCTTCTTATTAAGCGTACGCACGGAAGGCTTGCCGGGGAATTTGCCGTAGTCGCCGTCGAAGTTCGCGTCAGTAACTCGGTTCGCGGGAATGAACACGGTGTCCTCCATCATCTCGTCTGAGTAAACTATACCGAAAGTAACGGCGCCGAGTTTACCCTCGCAGGCAGCACCGAGCAGGCCGAGCGCGTAGTTAACATTTCGAACGGCGTCGCTGTGCGGGTCCTCCATGGGAAGCTTCGAACCCGTGATGAGCACGGGGATGTTTAAGTAAGACAGCACTCTTACTGCAAGCTGAGCGAAAAAAGCCGCGCTGTCAGTGCCGTGCAGAATGAGGATGCCGTCGGGCTTATCCTTCTCGCACTCGTCCGCGATCGCGGACAGCGCTTTACGGAAATACTCCTCGTCTGCGTTCTCGGAAGAGTACAGGATAGGTGTTAAGTATGTAAGCTCGTTTTTCTTCTTAAGAGCCTCGAAGAGGTTCTTGTCGGGAGCGGTGCGGAGCTTGATCGTGTCGCCCTTCTCCACTGCTGAACAGATTGTGCCTCCGAGTGTAACTACCAGTATCCTGCTCATTTGTCTTTCTCCGTATTACAAGTAAAATATAGAAAGATTATACCAAACACGAGGTTGCTTATGAGACTTGCAAGCTGGAATGTAAACGGCATCCGCGCCGTCGCAGGCAAAGGATTCATCGATTCTTTCAAGGAGATCAATGCCGACATCTTAGGTATCCAGGAGATCAAGGCGCTGCCCGAGCAGGTACCCGATGAGATCGCGAACATCCCCGGCTACAAGAGCGTGTTCTACCCTGCCGAGCGTAAGGGTTATTCCGGAACAGGTCTTTACTATAAGGAGAGCCTCAACCCGAAGATCGAATTAGGCTTCGGTGTCGAGGAGTTCGATCACGAGGGCCGCGTCATCAAGGCGGACTTCGGTGACTTCGTATTGTTTAATATCTACTTTCCTAACGGCGGAAGAGGCGACGACTTCGTTAAGTTCAAGCTTCGTTTCTACGACTGCTTCTTAGATCAGGTGAAGGAGCTTCAGGAGCAGGGCCGCGAGGTTATCTGCTGCGGTGACGTAAATACCGCACATAAGGAGATCGACCTTAGCAACCCCAAGGCTAACTCGAAGATCTCCGGTTTCCTTCCAGAGGAAAGAGTGTATATGGATCATTTCGCGGAGGCAGGACTCACCGACTCCTTCCGCATGCTCTACCCCGATAAGGCCGAGGCCTACAGCTGGTGGTCGTATAAGACTTTCGCGCGCGAGAGGAATGTCGGCTGGCGTATCGACTATTTCTTCGTAACGGAAGGAATCAAGAATAAAATAACGGAGTCCAATATGTTAAGTGACATAATGGGCTCCGATCATTGTCCTATATTTATCGATCTTAAGTAATTATTCTCCCATCGACTGGAAGAGAGTGTTAACGCGCTCGAGATCCTCAGGGAACAGGCCGATAATTCTGCGCTCCTGTGTTCCGTCAGCCATGGTGATATACACGGGCTTACAGAAACGAATTACATTTCTCGCGCTCAGACTCTTGGGATCAAACTCCTTAGCCGGACCGCCGCCTGCTTTAATCTGATAAGACATATCGTTGATGTCGATGTAGATCTTCTTAATCTGATCGATGGGATAGACGGCTGTCTTGGAGAAGTAGACATACTTAGATGAGATAACTATGTATGTATCGTAACGGTCCTTGTGAAGACAGAATACTTCGTTGTTCAGATCGCGAAGATCCTCCATAAGATTGTCCATGCCGAATCTGTCGATATCACTCTGAAGTCTGCTATTACCCTGCTTTCTCTTACTGATAAGAATCATGAAGAGCACTACGTCGCACATCACGAAAGCAAACAGATAGAGCAGCGTATGAGCGCCACTCACAGAACCCCTTGCGAAGATATATATAATCATGCCGATCATAATAAGCTGGAAGAAGATTATCGGAGCGAACGTCCTCAAGTAGAACAGAACGTCTCCCTTCTCCATCTTATTCTCAAGTATCTGCTTATGATCGTAAGTCATACCTGTCATATCAGGACATATTCTCCTTCTCTACGAGTCTGTCTGCGCCATACTTCTTACGCAGAGCAGGCTTCTCGATCTTACCTGTGGCGTTTCTCGGAACATCTGCGAGGATGATCTTCTTAGGTCTCTTATAACGGGGAAGCTGGTTGCAGAACAACTCGAGCTCTTCCTCAGTGCATCCGCTGCCGGGCTCGATCTCTACGATGGCACCTGTGATCTCACCGAGTCTCTTGTCGGGAAGACCGATTACGGCAACGTCCTTAACCTTAGGATATTCCTGCAGGAAGTTCTCGATCTCGACAGGGTAGATATTCTCACCGCCTGATACGATAACGTCCTTCTTACGGTCAACGAGGAAGTAGAAACCGTCCTCATCCTGCTTAGCCATATCGCCTGTGTAGAGCCATCCGTCGTGGAGGATCTCAGCAGTAGCATCAGGGTTCTTGTAGTACTCGATCATGACACCGGGGCCCTTAACGCAGAGCTCGCCGACTTCACCCTTCTGTACTTCATTACCCTGCTCGTCGATGATCTTGCACTCCCATCTGTAACCGGGAACGCCGATGGCACCGACCTTGTGTGTATTCTCAAGTCCCAAGTGAACGCAGCCTGGGCCGGTTGACTCGGAAAGACCATAGTTCGTGTCGTACTGATGCTCCGGGAAGTAATCCTTCCAGTGGCGGATAAGTGACGGCGGAACAGGCTGTGCTCCGATATGCATAAGTCTCCACTGATCGAGCTTGTAATCGGAAAGCTTCAGTGTACCGTTATCGAGAGCATCGAGAATATCCTGTGCCCACGGTACGAGGAGCCATACGATAGTGCACTGCTCGTCGGAAGCTGCCTTCAGGATGATGTCAGGCTTAGCGCCCTTGAGAAGAACTGCCTTGCTGCATGTCCACAGTGAACCCATCCAGTGGAACTTGGCACCGGTGTGGTACAGAGGAGGAATGCACAGGAAGCAGTCGTCCTTAGTTGTATGGTGATGAATAGCCTCCATCTCGGCAGCCTGGATAAGGCTTCTGTGCGGATGAAGGATAGCCTTCGGGAAACCTGTTGTTCCGGAAGAGAAATAGATAGCAGCGAGGTCATCTTCCTTGAGCTCGATTCCGGGATCTGTGCTCGCATAATCTGCGACAAGGCTCCAGTAGCTCTCAGCGAACTCAGGCTTCTTCTCACCGCCTACACCGCCGACATAGATAAGAAGTCTGTTGTGTGTGATGGAATCAGCGTTGGTAATGATACGGTCGATGAACTCGGGTCCGAAGAACAATACGGAAACGTCTGCGAGATTAGCGCAGTATGAGATCTCATCTGCCGTATATCTGAAGTTGAAAGGAACAGCGAGAGCACCTGTCTTCAGGATACCGAAGTAGATAGGAAGCCACTCGAGGCAGTTGAACATCAGGATGGCAACCTTATCGCCCTTCTTGATGCCTCTGTCGAGAAGCATATTAGCAACACGGTTAGCCTTCTCTTCGAAGACCTGCCATGTGATCTGTCTTCTGTAAACGTGTGTCTTAGTTGACTGTACGAGATCGTATTCCTTGAAGGAGTACTTTCTTGTATCCTCCATTGTCGGGTTAAGCTCGATAAGAGCTACTTCATCGCCGTGCTCTGCGGCGTTTCTCTTAAGTAAATCGGTAACAGGCATCTTGTGTCCTCCGCCCCCTATTTTTAACCTTCTAATAATACACCCGCGTATAAAGCGCGTCAAAAAAGGAGCCGCTTCCGCGACTCCCTTTATGACCTTGTTGTGGAACTAATAAGTGAACGTTCCTCGAGCGGACTTACGCACAAGCGAAGCGCGGAGTACGTAGCGAGAGAACTTCACTTATTAGTAATTCTCAGCATGAATCTCGAAGTAGCTCTGAGGATGAGCACATACGGGGCAAACCTGAGGTGCGTTTGTACCTACTACGATGTGACCGCAGTTTCTGCACTCCCATACCTTAACTTCGCTCTTCTCGAATACCTGCTTCATCTCAACGTTGTTGAGGAGCGCGCGGTATCTTTCCTCGTGCTGCTTTTCGATAGCTGCTACCATACGGAACTTAGCTGCGAGTGCTGTGAAGCCCTCAGCCTCAGCTGTCTTAGCGAAATCCTCGTACATGTCAGTCCACTCGTAGTTCTCGCCGTCAGCTGCAGCTGCGAGGTTCTCTGCAGTGTCACCGATGCCGTTCAATTCCTTGAACCAGATCTTAGCATGCTCCTTCTCGTTCTCAGCTGTCTGGAGGAAGATTGCTGCGATCTGCTCGAAGCCTTCCTTCTTAGCCTTGGAAGCGAAATAAGTATACTTGTTTCTTGCCTGGCTCTCGCCTGCGAATGCAGCCTGCAGATTCTTCTCGGTCTGTGTACCTTCATACTTGTTTGCCATGTTCTTTTCTCCTTATGTTATAAATTTGGATTCTTAATTATGAAGCAGAGTTTAGATTCCTCTTCTCATACTCGTCTAAGCTTACCGGACGGGCGAAGTAATAACCCTGGAAGTAATCGCAGCCCATCTTGGCAAGGAAGTCGACCTGCTCGACTGTCTCGACACCCTCAGCAATAACGGGAACGTCGAGGCTCTTGGCGAGGTCGATGATGAGGGACATGATCTTCTTGGTCCTCTCATCGTGTGCCGTATCCTTAAGGAAGATCATGTCGAGCTTCAATACGTCGACAGGCATATCCTTAAGCATGTTGAGTGATGAATATCCGCTTCCGAAGTCATCCATCTCAACTATGAATCCGGCTTCTCTTAACTTATCTATAGTCTTGAGCTTCTCATCGATGTCATCCATCATGATCGACTCAGTGATCTCGAGTCTTAAGCGCTTTCTGTCGAGCTCATACTTCTCAGCCAGGCCGATGATAACCTCGGGAACATCTATCATGTAGAAGTCCTTAGGCGAGATGTTGACTGACAGATACAGATCATCGCGTCCTTCGAAGGACCATCTTCTCAAGATCCTGCACGCGCACTCCCATATGTACTGGTCGATCTTCGCGATCCTTCCGTTCTTCTCGAGTACGGAGAGGAATCTTCCCGGAGGCATGAAACCTTCATCGGGGTGGATCCATCTTACAAGCACCTCGGCGCCGACAACCTTACCGTCGCGGTCAACCTGGGCCTGCAGATAAGGAACGATCTGACCTGTGAGGATAGCATTATCAAGCTGCTCTGTGACCTTCTGGTCCCACAGCAGTGCAGCTCTTGAATCATCTTCGTAATAGGAAACCTTGAGATCCGCTTCATGCTTAACCTGAGCGATAGCGATGAACGCACGGTCGAACATGGCAGATACAGGCATATTCTTGTCCTCGATCTCGTATGCGCCTACGTGAATGATGATAGGAACAACGAGGTTTCTCTCAATGTTCGGAACTTCCTGCATTGCTGTAATGAATGTCTCTTCGTTATAGCTTTCTTTCTCGATAAGAAGTCCGAACTTATCGGAACCGATTCTTCCGTAACGGGTTGTAGGAGATACGACCTTCTCCTGGATCATGTTACCGATCTTAACGAGAAGCTTATCTGCGAACTCTCTTCCGTATCTGTCGTTAACGAGCTTGAACTCCTTGATATCGGATGCAAGGATGTAGAACTCCTTGTCGGGATTCTCGTTAAGTACATTCCTGATCTCCTCGTACAGACGGTCTGCGTTATAGACCCCCGTAAGCTTATCGTGAGTCGCGAGGAACTTATTGAGCTTCTCACGCTTGGATCTCTCTGTTGTATCCGTGATCTTCGCGAACGAACCGATGAGCTTACCCTGAAGGTCGTGAAGCTTATGGAACTCTATGTCGTAGATATATTCCTCGCCGTCCTCGATCTTGGTACAGGTGAGAACCTTGGCATTGTAGTTCGCTGACTCATCGCGGTCTTCGCCGGTAAGAGCAAGTAGCTTCTCGAAAGCAGGACCTGTCTCATTAAGACCCAGTCCGAGCTGGAGTGATGCAGCTGAATTGATGTAGATGCAGTCACGGTTCTCGTCGAAGAACAGGATACCGTCGGATACTGTGGCAAGGACCGTCTTCTTCATCTCATCCATGAGAACCGAAGGAACATATTCCATCGCGTAGATGTAGATGAACAGACCCATCGCACAGATACCGATAATGGACTCATCAACGATACCATTCGTGAATACATGGAAAGATTCCCATACGGATGTACCGATGGTAGCCAGAAGGATGATAAGATAACGGTCTCTGTAAAGTTTGGAAGTCTTGAAACACTTGGTCGCGAGAATAATGACCGACATAGCAAGGAGAACAGCTGATATAACGAGGTGTACCTTGTGATACCACAGTGAATGGAAAAATACGTCAACCTCACCGTCTGCACTTATCTCGCTTGTTACCATAAACACATGATCGAATATGAGATTCAAAGATACGCTGATAGCATCGAATGCTACGATGCCCATAATGAGATTTCTCGAGAAAGGCATCTTCAATTCATATCCGCAGAACTTGATATTGAATTCCAGGAAATAGAACAGCAACAGCGTTGTACTTATAAAGTATATAGTGAAACACAACCTGCAAATGGACGGATCATCGCTCAATGCGATTACGATATTGGACAGAATCGGCACAAGAAGCCAGAAGAGACAATGCTCTACGAACGGCGCGATCTCTTTCTCACTTCTTCTCGTACGGACGAGACAGAATATCATCACGATCGCGAAGAGAGATACTGTCACAATAAACCAAGCCATAACTAATTTTAACATGGCAAAGAATATTGATATACCGCCATTTGTAAATAAATAAGAAACAAAAGCAATAAATAAGGCGGGTATCTCCCGCCTTATTCATCCCTATTCCATATTCCATTCTCATTATTTATTCTTCGCCTTCGCGATACTCCAGGATGTCTCCGGGCTGACAGTCCAGAGCCTTGCATATATCGTTCAGCGTCGAGAATCTAACCGCCTTCGCCTTCTGATTCTTAAGAATCGAGAGGTTGGCCGGCGTGATACCTACCCTCTGCGCGAGGTCTCCGGAGGAGATCTTACGCTTAGCCATCATTACATCAAGATTTACAATGATCATAATGCTCTCCTCCCTTCATCAGATAGTAAGATCCATCTCTTCCTTCATGACGATAGCCTTGTCAAATACTACTCTAACACACAAGACAATAAGTGCCATGAACAAAGCGATGATTGTAAGGAAGCTGGATCCGATCCATACGAATCCTCCGCCTGCACAGACAACACCGATTCCGATGAGCGCCACTGCGATGATATTCATAAGCTTCGTATTGGCTCTGTCGAATACAACATCTTTACTCATGTTGGACAGAAGCTTAAATACACTGATGAGAATCGCGTATGCACCGAGTGTTCCGAAGTACCATACCAGTGTCAGAACTAGCTTAGTCAGATCATCTGACTTCTCCGCATAAGTATATGTAATGTACTTCGCGATCGGAACACCGAATATGTCTGCTACCACTACTATCGCGATGAATAAGATCGTCGCTATCTTTGACCATCTTATGATCCCGTCGTTGTATCTCATATCCCTATATCCTCCTCAAAAAAAGAATTGAGCATGCTCTTATGACATCATAGTAGCACACTCAATATTGTTTTGCAAGAAGATTTTATTGTTTTTCGATATATTTTTATTTTGCAGCGAAGAAGGTTCCTACATCGTCCTGATCCAGGATCTGCTCAAGGACCTGAGGCTGTGAGCCTGAAGCAATAACTCCGTTGATACCCTTGCCTGTTACCATCTGCATTGCAGTAGTCTTCGTGTACATGCCGCCGGTACCGAGCTTGCTTCCTGCGCCCTTGGAGAAACCGAGCATCTCATCCGTGATCTCTTCTACATAAGAGATACGCTTCGCATTCTCATCTTCCCTGGGGTTGCCTGTGTAAAGTCCGTCGATATCAGACAGGATGATAAGCAGATCCGCATTCATGAGAATGGCAACGTCAGCAGACAGCGTATCGTTATCGCCGAATGTACCGTTATGCCAGATCTCGTTAGTGGATACTGTATCGTTCTCATTGATAACGGGGATCAGGTGTCTCTCGAGCATAGCCTCGATAGTATTGGTTATGTTATGACGCTGCAGCTTATCTGCGATGCCGTCCTTAGTAAGAAGGATCTGTCCGCATACGTAGGAATACTCTGCGAATGATCTTGTGTAAGCGTTCATGAGCTCGCACTGACCTACAGCTGCGATAGCCTGCTTCTGAGGGATGTCGTCCGGCTTCTCCGGAAGGTCCAGGCTTCCGATACCGACTCCGATAGCACCGGATGTAACGAGGATGACCTCGCGTCCGCTGTTCCAGATGTCAGCAATACCGCGGCACAACTTGTCGATGTTGCCGTGATTCATCTTGCCGTTCTCGTAAGTAATGGTCGAGGTACCTACCTTAACCACTATTCTTTTCGCGAAGTTCACCGCATAACGTGAACCGCCGTTTTCAACCTGCATAATGCGGGCTCCTCTCTCATAATACAGGCGGCCCGATCGCTCAAGCCGCCCGTTAAGAATATACTCAATTCACCTAAAATACAAGTTTATGCAGAGGCCTTAACCGTGTTCCAGATCTCGGCATATCTCTCCTCGTACTCGGAAGAAGAATAGTAAACCTCGAGAGTAGCGAAGATCTCCTCTGTAGGATAGTAGTAAACGTTGCCGGAGATCTCAGGATCGAGCATCTCTCTTGCAGCTACGTTAGGTGTGGAATAACCAACATACTCGCAGTTCTCGAGAGCGATCTCAGGCTCGTACATGAAGTTGATGAAGTCGTGTGCTCCCTCGTAGTTAGCTGCATTGCTGGGGATGCACATCATGTCTACGGAGTAGTTGCTTCCCTCAGGAAGAACGAATCTCAAGTCGATGTCATCGTTTCCTCCGAGCTCAGCGATTCTGTCGAGCATTACGATGTGGTCACCAGACCAGGCTACGGACAAAGCCATCTCACCGGAAGCCATCTTGTCCTTAAGGTTATCAACACCGTATGTGGGGTTGAGGTTTGTCTTCTGGTCGATAAGAAGCTGCATAGCCTCAGCAAGCTCTTCCTCATCAAGGGAGTTGATGGAGTAGCCAAGGTAGTTCAAGGCAACACCGATGGACTCTCTCATGGAGTCGTACATGCCTACGTTACCTGCGTTAGCCTCATCGAAAAGCGCACCCCAGATGATAGCGGGGTCTGTTGTGCCCTCGGGGATATCAACTCTGTTAGCGTCGTAAACAAGTCCTACTGTGCAGTACAGATAAGGGATAGCGTAGTCGAGAACCTCAGCTGAGAGCTCTGCATCCTGGGAGTATGTCATGTTGTTGAACATGGGATCCATATACTGAGTTACATTAGGGAGCATGGACATATCGAGGGGCTGGATTCTCTCCTCGTTGATAAGTCTGCAGACCATGTACTCAGAAGGGATGATAACGTCATATGTGTTATCAAGGTTAGGATACATTGTCTCGTTTGTCTCGAAAGTTCTGTAGATTACTCTGTACTGAGGGTAAGCTGCCTCGAACTTAGCGATCGTGTCCTCAGCGATGTACTCACCCCAGTTGTAGATGATGAGTTCCTGTCTGTTGTCGCAGGCAGTTACTCCCAACATGGAAACACCGATGAGTGCTGCGCAGCTTAATGTGCTGACGATCTTTCTCATTGTCTTCATTTCTTCATTCCTCCGTTCTTTTCTTTTGCGCCCTTGAAGCGGGTGAAATTGGATACTATCAACAGGATGAATACCGCAGTAAACAGGATTGTCGTAAGAGCATTCATCTTGGGGTTAACTCCGAACTTAGCCATCGAGTAGATCTTCATGGGAAGCGTCTGTACCGAAGAGTCTACGTTGAAGTTACTTATAAGGTAATCATCTACCGAGAGTGTGAATGTGAGCATCAGCGCTGACAGGATGCCCGGCATGATCTCGGGGATGATGACAAGTCTTAATGTCTGGATTCTAGTAGCACCGAGATCCATCGCAGCCTCCGACAGGTTCTTATCGAGCTGCTTGATCTTAGGATCGATAGACAGGATCGCGAACGGTACGCAGAAAGCGATGTGTGCGCAGATCAGTGTGAACTCACCCTTCTGTACGCCTAAGAAGGAGAACAGGAGCATGAACGCGATACCGATAACGAGCTCAGGCATAACGTTCGGAATGTAAGTTACATTCATGATAAGGTTCTGAAGCTTTTTCGGAAGATATACGATACCAAGGCAGCTGATAGCGCCGAAGATCGTAGACACGACGGATGCGATAGCAGCGATCTTAAGTGTCGTAAGAAGCGCTTCGAGGAGCTCTCCTCCGTCACTTCCCGAGAACAGGCTTGTGTAGTTCTTCAGTGTGAATCCGCCCCAGATAAAGGACTTAGGCACGCTGTTGAACGAGTATACGATAAGCAGAACGATCGGCAGATAAAGGAATACGATTATTAGGCCGATGTAGATATCCGGAATTAGTTTCTTCAAGAATCTCACAGTACCATACCTCCGCTTCCGGATGCTTCCTTATCCTGATTTCGAAGTATTCGCATCGTGATGAGAACGAATATGAGAAGTATCAGTGACAGAACGTTACCCGCCTGCTGATAAGTCGCACTCTCATTCAGGATGAAAGTCTGTACCGTATTACCGATAGTTGTCTTCGATCCCTCGGTGATGATATCGGGGATCATATAGAAAGTCATGGAAGGCATGAATACCATCTGCACGCCGGAGATAACGCCGGGAAGTGACAGAGGGAACAGAACCTTCGTGAATGTCTGTACCTTGTTTGCTCCGAGGTCTGCCGCAGCCTGTCCGAGGCTCTCGTCGATCTTAACGAGTACCGAATAGATAGGCAGGATCATGAACGGCAGGAAGTCGTTAACGAGAACGAACTTCGTGATGATGTCGGACCATACGGGGTCCTTAAGGAAGATGATAGGCTCAGGTCTTCCGCATACGTTAACAAGGAATGTATTAAGCACGCCTGTCTGTCCGAAGAAAGCTCTCCAAGCATATGTACGAAGCATCGTGTTCATCCATGTAGGAAGAACGAACAGGAGCAGAAGCTTGCTTGATGTCTTATGAAGTCTCTTGGAACGCGCCTGCAGGATGTATGCCAGAGGGTAACCCAGAACGAGACAGCCGATCGTAGTCCATACGGCGTAGTCAAGGCTTCGCAGGAATACGGAGAAGTACTCCTGAAGTGTGACGCGCATGCCGTAGAACTCAGTCGTGACAGTCTTGTTTTCGAACAGTGTCTTGAAGCCGTCGAGGTTGAATGCGTAACCGCCGGATGTCTTCGCGAAGAAAGCTCTGAACAGGATCAACACGAGAGGAAGCAAAGTGAACATCACTACCCATGCGATGTAAGGATATGACAGAAGCTTCATATTCATGGTGAGGCCGAGCGCGCCGTAGATGGATGCGGCGATGCCGAGGAACAGAACTACGCACAGGATGTTACCCGTGAGTGACTGCACCACATAAAGACGCTGAGGTGTCATGTGGTTAGCCGCGATGAGCTCGGGAGTGATGAATCTGTTGAGCGTTACTACGTGAAGCGCGAGTCTCGCTGCGAAGAGAACCATTACCGAGAGGCAGCCGAGTCTTTTCGTCTTTCTCGTATTCGAGTAAAGCTGGAAGCCGAGCGAGAGTGTAAGTGCCGCTACGGCTACTACGATCGTGAGCGTAAACATGAGACCGCCGAATCTTCTGAAGTCGAGGTCAACGACGTTGTCTCTAAGCTCAACGTAAACGTCAGGAGTCATGATCATCGAGAACAAGGAGAAGATCCTCTCTCTCTTGTACTGGACGAACAGCTCGAACATGGGCACGAACACCGACACGAATGAAAGTGTCGCTGCGATGCACATGATGATGCCGTGTAAAGGCATCAGCTTAAATCTTGATCTTATATCGCTCATGCCATCTCCTCGGATGCTTCATCATCCTTAACTCCCCTTACGCCGTAGCTTCCGGGAGCGGGAGAGAAACGTGATTTTCTCATGATCTGAATGTCGTCAGGATCTACTGTGAGACCTACTCTCTTGCCGACCTCAACGGGGTCAACGTCCTGGATCATCCACTCGATTCCAGTGTCGCCCTTAACGATGATCTCGTAGTGCACGCCCTTGAAGATGATGCTCTCTACTGTACCGTTAACGTAGGCGTCATCCTCTTCCTTGATATAGATATCCTCGGGACGGATAACAACGTCTACGTCGTTTACGGCGCCTTCCTTCATCTCGGGGAACAGAGGGTCAACACACTCGAACTTTCTTCCTGCGAATGTAACCTCATGGTCCTTAGTCATTGTTCCGGGAACGATGTTGGACTCGCCGATGAAGTCTGCTACATAAGCGTTCTTAGGCTCGTTGTAGATGTCGATAGGTGTGCCGATCTGCTGGATGACGCCGTCCTTCATAACGATGATCGTATCGGACATCGTGAGGGCCTCTTCCTGATCGTGTGTTACGTATACGAATGTGATGCCGAGTTCTCTCTGCATCTGCTTGAGCTCGATCTGCATCTCTTTTCTCATCTTAAGATCGAGAGCTCCGAGAGGCTCGTCGAGGAGAAGTACGCGGGGCTTCAGGATGATAGCTCTTGCGATGGCAACTCTCTGCATCTGACCGCCGGAGAGCTGGTCGATATAACGGTTGCCGTAGCCGTCGAGACCTACAGTATGGAGAGCCTTGTTAACGCGCTCCTCTACTTCCTTGGCAGGAACCTTCTGAAGGTGAAGACCGAATGCTACGTTATCGAATACATTAAGATGCGGGAACAACGCATATCTTTGGAAAACCGTGTTGATATGTCTCTTATGCGCAGGAATAGTAAGAAGGTTCGCGCCCTCGAACGTAACGATACCGGAATCTGCAGTCTCGAAGCCTGCGATGATTCGAAGTGTCGTAGACTTACCGCAGCCTGAAGGTCCGAGCAGCGTAATGAACTCATTGTTTCTGATGAAGAACGTAATGTCATGAAGGACCTGGTTGCCGTCATAACTCTTGTTTACGTCCTTGAGCTCGATGATATGCTCGATACCCTTGGAATCCGGGAGAAGCTCTCCCTCTCTGATAGTCTTTTCCTTCTTGTCGCTCATCTTCTTCTCTCCTTAGAAACTCGGGGGGGTGCTTATCCAAAGCAGCTTCGCCGGTCTCTTGCCGTCATTCGATATATAGTGGGGCTTGTCGGGTGCGATAAGGAAACTCTCACCCTTCTTAGCCTTGTATGCTTTCTTTCCGATGTGGATAGTGATCGTGCCTTCGAGCACGTAGCCTGTCTCCTCGCCCTCGTGCGGATTGTCGGGGTATGTTCTTCCCTCAGGCTCGATGGTAACGAGGATAGGCTCCATCTCATTCTTCTGCGCGTTCGGGATAAGCCAGCAGGTCGTATTCTTAAGCTCTGCGTCTTCCTTCACGGCGTAATCATCCCCGCCGAAAACAACCTTCTCCTGCTCTTCGTCTGCGAAGAAGTCAGCAAGGTTCGTACCGAGAGCTTCGAGGATATACTTGAGTGTCGCGATGGACGGAGAAGTCTTATCCTTCTCGATCATGGAGATATAGCCCTTGGTAAGCTCGCATCTGTCGCCGAGCTCCTCCTGAGTGAGGTTATTCTGCAGTCTTAGAAACTTAATTTTCTCACCGATTTCCATAAGCACTCCATTTAACTGAAAGTTTAGTATTATTAAACTCGCGAAACGGAATGAATTATATATCATGTTAAACTTCGTGTAAAGTATTTCTTAACTCAATTTTCCATGATAATTAAAAGGGCCGTCCATAAGGACAGCCCTTGCAGTTCAAAGCTTTGACCAATTACTTGATAAGCGTGTCTTTGAAGTCGGATCCGTCGAATGTAGCGAAGTAATCCTTCAAAGTCTCTGCCCTTCTGATGAGCTTCACGGAACCGTCAGTCTGGAGCAGAAGCTCGGCGGACTTGAGTCTGCCGTTGTAGTTATAACCCATAGCGAATCCGTGAGCACCCGCATCGTGGATTACGAGGTAATCGCCCATGTCGATCTTCGGCAGCATTCTGTCGATAGCAAACTTATCGTTGTTCTCGCACAGGGAACCTGTGATATCGTACTTGTGATCCTCGGGAGCGTTCTCCTTGCCGAGTACCGTGATGTGGTGGTAAGCACCGTACATGGCAGGTCTCATGAGGTTAGCTGCGCATGCGTCGACACCGATGTACTCCTTGTAAATGTGCTTCTCGTGGATAGCCTTAGTAACGAGAGCGCCGTAAGGAGCAAGCATGAATCTTCCCATTTCGGTGTAGATGGCGACATCGCCCATGCCGTTAGGCACGAGGATCTCCTCGAACTTCTTCCTTACGCCCTCGCCGATAACTGCGATGTCATTGGGAGTCTGGTCAGGTCTGTATGCGACGCCGACACCGCCGGAGAGGTTTACGAATGCGAACTCGATTCCTACTTCGTTCTTGATCTTTACCACCAGCTCGAAAAGCTTGCCTGCAAGCATCGGGTAGTAATCGTTAGTAAGCGTGTTGCTTATGATGAAAGCGTGGATACCGAATTTCTTTACTCCGCGCTCCTTGAGCATTCTGTAAGCCTCGAAAAGCTGCTCTTCCGTCATTCCGTACTTAGCATCACCGGGGTTATCCATGATGCCGTTACTCATAGTAACTACACCGCCCGGATTAAATCTGCAGGACATTACCTCTGGGTACTTGTCGATGATGCCGTCGAGGAACTCGATATGTGTGATGTCATCGAGGTTGATGATAGCACCCATGTCGTATGCAAGCTTGTACTCACATGCGGGTGTATCGTTCGAAGAGAACATGATGTGATCGCCCTTAGCGTTAACTGCTTCTGACAGAACGAGCTCAGCTTCACTTGAGCAGTCGAAGCCGATATCGTAGTCCTTAAGGATGTTCATGATATAAGGATTAGGAGTAGCCTTAACAGCGAAATACTCACGGAAGCCCTTGTTCCAGGAGAAGGCCTTCTTAACAGCCTCTGCATTCTTCCTGATCCCTGCCTCATCATAGATGTGGAACGGGGTCGGGTATGTCTTAACGATCTGCTCGATCTGTTCTTTGGTGACGAAAGGTTTCTTTTCCATATTCATACATCCTCAAATAAAAACTTTAAGGATAATAACACAGAATTCTCAGACTATAAACTATTAAATGAATAGGTAATTATTTGATTACCACGCGGTTCTTGCCGGTACCCTTCGCTTCATAGAGGGCATCGTCAGCACGCATACAGAAATTATCCACGTGTTCGCCTGCAATCGCGGTCGTTACGCCTACCGAGATCGTGTGGTATCCCGACACATCAAAGGACTCACTCTTGAACGCGACTCTGAGGTTCTCGGCAAGTGTCTCGACCGTCTCCTTATCTTCTGACGGGACGAGGATCATGAACTCCTCACCGCCCCATCTTCCTATGCTGATATTGTCAGCGACCTTCGCACACTCTTCCCTCATAATGTCGGAGATCCTTCTGATAACAACGTCTCCTTCATGGTGACCATACGTATCATTGACCTTCTTAAAGTCATCAATGTCGAGCATGATAAGCGACGGTGCCTTAACCTTCTCGGGATTATCCGAATACTTCGTGTTCGCCGCAGTTATCCTGTGCTGGATCTCGGTACGGTTATAAAGCTTGGTAAGACCGTCCGTGATGGATGACAACTCGAGCATCGCGATGGTGCTCTCGAGCTCTTCTGTCGCAGCATGGACGAAGTTCGCGAGTCTGTTTACAAGTGATGCCTGGCCGTCGAGCGAATGATCCTTGATCCTGAAGTTATGCATATTTCCGGATGCCGGACCTTCACGCATAGCAGTAACAAGAAGCGTTACATTATGCTGGTTGAGCATCTTACCGGTTCTCATGAACTCACCGGATGTATAGAAGCCTGAAGTAGGCGCGATATCCTGGAACGGAGAGGTCTCTCTGTTGGAACCTTCATCTCCCCAGAATGCTCTTCTTGCAGCGCATGAATAGAGGAATATCGACTGAGGCTCGAACTGTGCGAGTCTTAATCCCGTTTCATTAACCTGCTCCAGGATCGACCACGGATCTCCGTAGGCCATATATGTCTCGACGCCTTCTTCAACATCGGCCGTCATAACGAGACTTCCGTCCGGCGTACACGCTGTCGGAGCTCTTAAGATATCGATTCCGTTATGCTTATACATGAACGGGAACTCGAGTGTATGCTTGAAGAAGTCCTCGTCGTTCGCGATATTAAGATACTTGTAGTAGATATCGTAAGCGGGCTTATGATCGAGTTCCTGAAGAAGTGCGTGGTCCGCCTTCGTAATCCTGAGCTTTCTTCCCAGAGGCCTCCATCCGGTTACCCACTCGGAATAGACGCTTAAGTTCTCACCGCCCATAAGTGTGAATACTACCGCATGGTCTGAACAGTCAGAGCCCAATGAATATACGAATGATGCGATCTCATTGATATCGTCCGAGAATGATCCGCCGCCGAACAGCTTAATATTCTCGTTGATCTTACTTAAGTCATCGCAGAAGTTCGTCATCGACAGACCTCTGATCGTAACGAGCATCTCTATGGCCTTGACCCACGGACGGGTGGACAGCATACTCTCTACCTTCTCAAGGATGAGAGGCTCTGTCTCTTCAGTCAGGTGCATCTGAACGACCTCGACCTTAGAATCGGGATCGTCGAATATAGTACATGTGATAGTGATGTGTGCTTTGTTGAGTCGGCCGTCCATAACGTTGCCGCTGGTGGTACAGCCGACATAAAGTGCTTCAGGTAAAGCGAATTCTATGAGGCTGCAGACATGACGGATCTTCTCTGCTTCGAGATTATCCGAGAATACATGGAATAGCATGGCAGATACCCTATGGTTGATCTTCCACTTATCTATTCTATTGAGCTCCTGCCTTAAGGAAGCATCATCTGTGTACTCGAATTGTATCTGCTTCATACTTGTGATTATAGAAAGAAGAAGCTTAAAAATCTTTTCGAAAATGTAAATTACTCGTTAGATTTATAAAGATAAACGAATTTGTAACATAAAAAAGGCTCCGGTTGAACCGGAGCCTTATGAAGTCTTAATGACCGATCAATTACTCGTTGATCTTGGATACTGTACCAGCACCAACTGTGTGGCCACCCTCACGGATAGCGAACTTGAGGCCCTGCTCCATAGCGATAGGAGTGATGAGCTCAACGGAGATTGTTACGTGGTCACCAGGCATGCACATTTCTGTACCCTCAGGGAGGTGAGCAACACCTGTAACGTCTGTTGTTCTGAAGTAGAACTGAGGACGATATCCATCGAAGAAGGGCTTATGACGGCCACCCTCGTCCTTAGTAAGAACGTAAACCTGACCCTCGAACTTTGTGTGAGGTGTTACGGAACCGGGCTTAGAGATAACCTGGCCTCTCTCAACTTCCTTACGATCGATACCACGGAGGAGGCATCCGATGTTATCACCAGCCTCAGCCTGATCCATCATCTTTCTGAACATCTCAACACCAGTGATTGTTGTGGACTTAGGCTCGTCCTCGAGACCAACGATCTCTGCAGCGTCACCAACCTTAACAATACCTCTCTCGAGACGGCCTGTAGCAACTGTTCCACGACCTGTGATTGTGAAAACGTCCTCAACAGGCATAAGGAAAGGCTTATCTGTAGGTCTCTCAGGTGTAGCGATGTAATCATCAACTGCCTGCATGAGCTCAACGATAGGAGCATACTCAGGAGCAGAAGGATCTGTAGAAGAAGACTCGAGAGCTGTGAGAGCGGAACCTCTGATGATAGGTGTGTCATCACCAGGGAACTCGTACTGGTTGAGAAGGTCTCTGATATCCATCTCAACGAGCTCGAGGAGCTCCTCGTCATCAACCTGATCGCACTTGTTCATGAATACTACGATATAAGGAACACCAACCTGTCTAGCGAGAAGGATGTGCTCTCTTGTCTGGGGCATCGGGCCGTCAGAAGCGGAAACTACGAGGATAGCACCGTCCATCTGAGCAGCACCTGTGATCATGTTCTTAACATAGTCAGCGTGTCCAGGGCAGTCAACGTGAGCGTAGTGACGAGCGTCTGTCTCGTACTCAACGTGAGCTGTGTTGATCGTGATACCACGAGCTCTCTCCTCCGGTGCGGAGTCGATGTTGCCATAATCCTTGAACTCAGCTCCGCCCTTCATAGCGAGAACCTTCGTGATTGCAGCTGTAAGAGTTGTCTTACCGTGGTCAACGTGACCAATTGTTCCGATGTTTACGTGCGGCTTGTTACGTACGAACTTTTCCTTAGCCATTTGTTAAATTCCTCCTAAGAATTCTGTTGATCCGTAGATCATTTTTCTCTTTATCAGCTTTGATCAAGCGACAGCAACTATTCTACAAGTTATATACTTATTTTTCAAGTGTACTGCGCTTTGATCTGGGCCGAAAATTACTTCTTTAATATTTCTTCCATGATGCTCTTCGGACAAGGTGCGAAGTGCGAGATCTGCATTATGAACGTACCACGTCCCTGTGTTGAGGAACGGAGGTCTGTTGCATAACCGAACATGTTCGCGAGAGGTACCTCTGCATGGACCTGCTGTGTTCCGTTCATAGGCTCGATCTCCTTGATCGCACCACGACGGGCATTCAGACCACCGATAACGTCTCCGAGATAATCATCCGGAACCTCAACGTCAACCTTCATGATAGGCTCGAGGAGTGCAGGAGATGCCTTCTGCATACCAGCCTTGAAGCCCATAGAACCTGCGATCTTAAATGCAGTCTCTGAAGAGTCGACATCGTGGAAGGAACCGTCGAATACGGTAACCTTAACGTCTACTACAGGGTAACCACCGAGTACACCTGCCTGCAT
>Ga0310786_10001139_pt1 | contig 42756 bp, 59 predicted proteins | sample AusTroGonzalo_MG_FD_203881 | JGI IMG/M metagenome (GOLD analysis project Ga0310786, IMG submission 203881) | Bovine rumen microbial communities from tropical cattle in Woodstock, Queensland, Australia - Gonzalo_03 (v2) (version 2) | ecosystem: Host-associated > Mammals > Digestive system >...
AAGGCGTTTAATGTGCCGTCAGACATTACGCACCACAAAATACGGTATGGCTCTTTAGAATAAGCCATATCTACAACTTGTTTATTTTCAAATAAATGGCTTGCAAAAATCGTCAGTTCATCACCATTATAAGAATCTGAAACATATTCATATCCAAGATCTCTTACAACTGAACCGCCAGCTTGCACAAATAATACCATATTACCTGATACACAAGGCTGAATATGTGAGCAGCCATAATAACTTTGAGGTACGCATAAAGGCGGTGTAGCTGCTGAAAATGTACCGTCAGAACCGTTAAGCTTCCATTCTGCCCCTGATGTAAATACTATTAAATCATTCAGCCCTATAAGATGTCTAATTTCGTTTACTTCTCTTTCAGATAATCTTATATTGATACTGTCTGAAGCGTTCAAGGGCCTTGAAATATTAAAGTTATTATCTGTTCCTGTCTGTGATGTTACAAGTGTTTGAGGCGCATTTTTTAAGCAGCCGAATAATTTACGCTGCTGAAAATAGTTTACACAAGAAGGGTTATTACCATTCTCAAAAGGATCACGCGCTATAGGCGCTGTAGCTTTTAAGTCAGGTTCTATTTTATCATCTGTAAAACTTGTACCTACAGCAGTTCCAATATAACCGAATACGCCATTTACGCTTCTGTAAATATTATATTCTGCTGCGCCGGTTACAGCGGCCCAAGAAATAGTCATATATTCAGCCGTTGTCCAGTAAGATTCTAAATGACCTACGGCGCTTGCTTCTTGCGATCTTTCGCTTTCTTCGTAAGTTTCTTCCATTACCGCAGTTACAACATATTTATAGGTTCTTGTGTTAGATGATGTTGAACCAGTCCAAGACGCCGAAACACTTTGCGGCGGCGTTATTTGCGGTGATGATATTACACTTGATAAACTCCAGCTATAATGGCTGGATCTTGATAATTCTTTTGCTACATAATCTTTATGGCATATTGTTAATACATCTGCATTTTGCCCGTATTTAAGCATAAATAAATCTGTATAGTTGTAAGGTGTAACAGTTTCAACCGCTTCCCCTTCGTGTGGATCTCCGGCCGGATAAACTATTTGCCCTCCGTCTTTGACATATCGTGCGTATTTATCGCCAAGCTCAATTACATAAGTTTGTTCTGTATTAAAAGCAAAAGGGATAATACGAGTAGGCTTGCTGCTGTCTTTTACTTCGCAGACATACTCCAAGCCGGCGCGATTTGATACGCAGCCTTCAGCTCTTACAAAACCATTTAATAATTTTTTTAAGCCATTACTATATTTTGCAAGGTCATTTCTTGCATATAAAGAGGGTGATAATTCACCCCCCGTAAAAGATTTTTGCGTAAGTCTTGTCATTTATTTAATCTCTTGCCTTTATCCAGTCGCATACAAGATCTTCTTCTTTGAAGCCTTCGTTTGCGTCTGCTGTCTTGCCTTCTCTCAACATTTGCTTATAAACTTGCAAACAGTCTGCTGTTTTTACTCTTGCGCCGGTAATAGAAGAAGCTGCCAAAAATGCCAAATACCAAGATAGGGCCATAGCAAATTCAGGCGTAAAATAAGTTTCTTCGCCTACAAGTCTTGTATATCTTGCTATTGCCGGTTGAACATTTGTATATATAATTCTATTTCCTGAACTGTCTGAAGCTGTATCAAAGTCTTGACTTTTTATAAGTTCTTCTTTGTCTGAATAGTGCAAAGTAGCCATATTATAAAAAGATATAGCTTCATCTGAATTATTATGAAGCGTATTATCATATAAATAGACTTCCCTAATAAATACACAATTATTAGGGTAGTCATATTCATACTTATATTTTGGGTGCTGGCTGGTATTCCCTGTCGGCGTTAGTTCTCTGAAAGCACTTGCAAAGCCCCAGTCGTGATCGGCCAAAGTTTTTTCTTTTGCAGTTTCGTAAAATTCATCAAGAACCACAGTATTTCTATCGCCCTGATTCGCGCCTTGAACACCAACCGAAACGCCCAAATTTTTCAAAGCCATATTAAAAATTTTAGCTTTAGTATATTTTGCCATTATTCTTCTTTTCCTTCATCTGCTTTTTTAGCTTCTATTTTTGCTTTTAGCGTGTCTGCATTCCAGCTTAAAATTTGGTTGCCTTCAATACCTACAGCTTTTGCAGCTTCAAGTAAAGCGTTCTTTTCTACCACTGGCAGATCTTTTACTTTTACTTTATTTGCTGCCTGTGCTTTTTCTTCTTTTCCTTCATCTGCTTTTTTAGGTGCTGCGGCTTTTTCGTTGCCTACTAATTCGCCCCAAGACGGGCATTTTTCGCCGGCATAATCTATAACCACTTCGCCTTCTACTTCAGGATCATAAAGTTTGTCATTATACCAACATCTTTCTTTTACTAATACTTTCATTTGATTACTCCTTATTCATTGATGTAAATAACTTATCTGCTCTGCTTGCAAGCTCGTCAGTTACTTTTTTCTGAAGCGCCGCTTTTTTAGTTACAAGATCCATAAGTTCTTTATTTTGTTTAATTTCTTCAGCTCTTATAAGTGTTCTTAAAGCGTCGTCTACTTGCCAGCTATCAATAGTTAATTTAGGTTTTTCTGCTGCTGTTTCTTCCATTTTCATTTCCTTTCAGAAAAAGGGCAGATATTCTCTGCCCTTTTATTTGTTACGCTATGTGATGTCCTTCATTAGAACCGTCTACAATACCAGCGGTAATTTTACCAGTTGTAGCGTTTGAACCAGCTACAGTGTAATAAAGTCTTAAATACTTTTTAATACCTTTTGGTAAGAATTTGATAGGGAATTTATAACCAGCTACCAAACTTGCAACAGCGATAGCGCCTGTTTCTGCAAGTGTTACAGCGTTACTGAAGTTTTCAGCGTCGTCAGTTTGTACGCCAACTTTAACAGAAGTACAAGTTGCGAAAGCTGCTACGACTTGTGCTAAAATTTCTACTGGCTCGCCTTTTCCAATATCGCCATTTACCTTAATTACATTTGTAGAAGCCGCTGAAGCTGTTACGGCCTGTTCTTTAGAAAATAATGCTTGTTCGTCTAAAATCATTTTTATTACTCCTTATATTAAATTTGTACTAATACGAGGGGGAATATATCCCCCGTTCGTTCTCTATCTGCAAGCAGAATAGCGCGTTATACTACTCTTGCTTCTGTATCAAGAATTTGATCGCATTCTCTGATAGGAATACCTTTATAAGTCAAAGTTTTTTGGCCTAAATATTCTTGATAGTTGAAGTGAATATTTGTTTTGCTGTCTACTTGTTTATCAAAGTGCATTAAAACATTTGTATTACAGTAAATAAATGTTTTGCCGCCAGCAGCAAAGCGTTTAATTCTGTAGTATGCTTTACGCATTAAATCAAGAAGATCTGCCGGTGTTTGTCCTTCAAGATCAGATACATCAATGTTACAAATACGGCAAGTAGAGCGCCAGTCTTTTACTGTTACGCCGCTATCCATTTTGTAGTGGTCTTGATATACTTTTCTTTTACCGCCATTGCTGTCAGTTTCAGTCTGTACGCCGTCGTCAGTGTGTTGCATACCAGCTTTAGATCCACGCGGATAAATCATAGAAGTATGCTGATCGCCGAAGGTTACGAACCAAATTGAAGTATTATCAGAACCAGTACCGCCACCGTCAATAACATTGTAGCCGATATTAGTTTTTGATGTAGATTTAGCGCCATATCTAACAGCCAAGCCGTCAAAGCCTTCAGGTTTTGTAGCTGTATTTCCGTAGAAAAATTCAGTTTGTAAACCTTGATTCATAGCTTCAATAAAAGCGCTTGATTCAGATAATCTGAATAATTTTGGGTTTGGTGCTTTATCTACAAGATCTTTATCTACTATTGAATATGTTTCTAACATACCAGTAGGATCTTTTACTTGCGCTGTGCTTGATTTAGAAGGCGGTACGAAGCCGTAAAGTCTTCTAAAAGTTGCAGAAGGCAAGCCAGTTCTTATTGTAGTGATGTGGCTTGAACCGTCGTTACATTCAATGACATTAGCGTCTTGCATAATAACATTGGTTTCGTTCATCATTTCAATAATAGTAGCGGCCTGTTCGCCGTTTTCTTCTCTTTTTAATCTGTCTGCTAAATTCAAATAGCTTGTTCCTAAAGTTGCCATAGTTTTTTACTCCTTTTTTTAAGTGTTACTCATTTTCATTCATTGAAGGGTACAATATGTCTTCACGGCTTTTCTTGTCGCCTATAGAATTACCTGAAGTATGTATTGTATCGTCTTTCATTTGTGAACCAATAGCTTTCAGCGCTTTGATAAATTTAGGGTGTACATTTAAGCCGCCCTCTGCAAGCACTTGTCGCAAATCTTCATCTTGAAAAAATGCGTCATAAGCTACATTCGCTGTCGCTAAAGATTCTTTTAAGTTAGCGCCGCCTACTTCTTTATCAGAATTTAAGAGCTGTTTATAACCGTTGATCTTTGCTTCTTGAAGTTTCCCTATAGCTTCTACAGTCTGCTGCTGTGTCGTCTGTGTTAGTTCAACCGCCATAGCCATAAGATCATTAGCGCCCTTTTGTGATAAATTTAGTTTGGCTGCATATTCATTAAATTTACCTGTCATAGTAGCGTCAAGCTGCATATTTTCAGGTAGTTTAACATCTTTATAGTCGTATGCTTCCGGCTTTCCGAAAAATTCATTTTCTTGTTTTCCGTCTTCTTCCTTCTTTTTTTCTTCTGCTTGTTGCCCTTCTTGCTGGCCTTCTTGTTTTCCTTCTTCTTCAGCGTTGCCGCCTAAAGAAGTTTCTTGCTGTTGTTCTTGTCCTTGTCCTTCTTGCTGGCCCTGATCTGCTGCTGGTTGTTGTTCCATAGCTGCTGCGTCATTACCGGCATTAGTGTTCAATTCTGTCATTTTCTTCTACTCCTTTTTTGATAATTTCTAAATATGTGTCAGGTGCATACTGCAAAAATAAACTTCTGATATATAGCCCAAAATCACCGTAGCCCCTGTTATAAATTTCTGTTCTGTCGTCTTTTGCAAGCCCTTGTCTGAAGCAAGCTGATTTATCAATTAAGTGCCAAAATAAATCTATTGAAGACTTTGAACCGTTCAAGGTATTTATAAAAGCCTCTTTTAGTTTTTCTTCATCTAACATCTTATAAACCTATTCTTGACATTAACTCACCACCGAAGGCGTCAGCGCCTCCGACATTTTTAACAATTTCAGAACCTTGCTGAAGTGCTGCCATTTGTTCTGCTTGCTCTTGTTTCTGCTGCGCAGCTTCTCTCATTTTGTCTACATCTTCAGTAGGTACGACTTGTTCAGGGTTGATATTTACATAGTCTGCATAATCATCAATGATCTTCGCGCCGTTTAGCTTCTTAACAAGAATAGGATCTATTGACTGTGCAAGATTTATAGTAAATGTGCTGAAGCGTTCCATAGCTGATATTTTTTGTGCTTTTTGGGCCTGTGCTAACATTGAAACAAATTCTATTTCAAGTTCGCCGCCTATAATTTGCGCCGGCGGTGCTGGTATAATTTTGCGGCGCATACATTCTACAAAGATCCATTCCATAACAATTTTTAAGCCGCTATGTACTTGTTCAAGTATAGGGCTTAATAGTGTCATTTTTTCTTCTTTTAGCTCGTTTACTTCTGTAGCTGTTCTGCCTCTTTCAGCAGTGTTCAATATCATAGCGAATAAATCATTAAAGAATAATTCATATATTGACTGCCTTTTTGCTTCAAGCAAAGCTTCAAGCGGTTGAACTACTGCCGGCGGCACTTGATAAACTGGCTGCAAGCCGTCGCCGTTTTGGTTATTTTCTGTAAATGTTGCTGGCTGATCTGTAAGCTTTTTATTTTTTAATTCTGCCGGCCCTTTTAATTGTGGGCTGCCAATTTTCTTTACGATCTTGCCTTCATCAACTACCATAGCCATAAGCTGTTTTGCGTCAGGTAAAGCGTTTATGCCGCAACATTCTGTCGGGTAAACATCTTCGCCGTTTACTTCAGCTTCAAATACTACAAAAGGGAATTTCTCAAAACCACTCTTTGATAAAAATTTATCTTTTTCGCCGTCTACTTCATAATAAACAGATATATATTTTTTATTTTTGGCCCATACAGAATTAGGCATATACTCTGCGTTTGGTTCTACAAAGTGGACTACTTCAAAAAGTTGTTCATACTGTTTATTTTTTACGCAGTTTTTAACCGTTTCAGAAACATTATCTTTGCCGAATTTTGTATAAAGATTTTTAGCTGTTTCCATATATACACGGCACATAGTATCTACTACGCCGTTTTCATTCTTCGCATATCTGTAAGATCCGATAGGAAGCAATTTAGCTCGCATTATTGTATCTGTATCGCTTTCAAGACTTATTGTAGATAGTGCAAATACGCCTAACTGTTTATATGCAGCCGGCAATTTTTCGTAAAAGTTTGAAGCGTTAAATACATCTTTTATAGTTGTTTCTACGATATTACACCATTTTTTTACGGCCCAGTCATATTTCATATCATAGTTTTTAATGCGTATTCTGAACCAGTTTGTAGCTGGGTTTGTAGCGCCGGACATCATACCTGAAGAAAAATTGCGAACTGCTTTAAGTGTTGCGCTGTCTTTGATCTTCTTGTTTTTTGTCGGCGTTTTATTTACATTACGCACTAAAAAGCGAACAGATCGAGGTAGAAAATAATCTGCTAACTCTTGCCAGTCAGCTTTCATCTGATTATAAGCTACTTCAAGTTCTGCTCTGCGGCTTTCAAAATAAGGCTTATCAAGTTTTATTTCTTCAAAATTTTCCATTATTCACCTAATAAAGTTTTCTTTTTAGTAGTTGCGTCTTCTGTTACTCCAAGCGCAGTAGATTTTATATTTCTATTTGTCTGTGCTTGCTGCTGTTGTCTTGTAACTTCACCGGCTTTTTGTACTTCTGCGTCTGCATAAGTCGGTGTTGCTATAGGTTCTGTAGCTGCTGTACTTGCTACGGGTGCTGGTGTTTTTGGTGAACACATATTAAAATTCCTCCTGTTTAATTATCAAATGGATCATAGCTTGTATCCATAAATACTACTTCGTCTTCATTATCTTTAGCGTCTGCCATATAAGAATAATAATTTAGGCCATATATTGACATCATTAAACTATCAGCTTTATCAGGGCTTTCGCCTATTTCTTCTTTTAGTTCTTCTTTTTTCTGAATTATTACAGTTCCGTTGGCCCTATATTCTTTTTTCGTAAATTCTATTTGATCTCTCGTATCGTCTTGCGGTATTTCAAGCCATTCATTGTCTATAAAATCTTTTAATGTTAAATAGCCGTCTGCCCTTTGGTTGAAGGCGTTTTGTCTGAAGCTTTTGCCTTGACCGTGAAAAGCTAAACATTTTGGTATTGCTTTCTTTACAGAAACATATATAGGGTAGCCCATACCGTCTGCGTCAAGTATTAAAATATCCGGCTGCCAGCGTGAATATAAACTTATAATCTTACCTTTTGTAATATCTGTATCGGGTTCGTTCCAGTCTTCGCGCTGTGAAGCTTTGAAGTGTAAATTACTGATACTTTCTGTTAAGGTTGCTACGCATAAATCGCCGCCGTTCCCTGATAAGTCTACAGCCATACATTTTATCTTACGGTATTGTTCTTTAGGTATATTTTCAAGCTTCGCTGCTTTATCAAGTTTTGAAGAACTTACAAGATAATCGCTTGCTTGATCCAGTGGGTTTCCTTCCCATATATGATCGTAGTCTGCTGGGTTAGTTTTCTTACACTTCAGAGCTTTTTTAATCAAATTATCAGGGCAGTGTTTATTATCGTAATAATTGATTTTAATTACTTTGCAGTCAGGATCTTTCGCAAATTCTACAAATACTGCGTCTTTTCTTACATTACGGTTCATTGTAAAATATACTATTGCGTCATTTTTTCTTATTGTCGGTACAATAATATCAAGAGTAGCTTTTGTAATTGCCTCTGCTTCGTCGATCCATAATATGTCAATACCTTCTAAACCTTTAATATTGACGCGGCCCTGTTCTTTGAAGCCTCTAAAAATTATTGTAGATCCTGTGCGGCGGTGTTCAATTCTGTTATTATAAACATCAAAATCAAGTTCATATTCACCGATAATATCTACCAAAATTCTATATACAGAATCTTCTATGGTATTTTGTGTTTCACGGCCGCAGCATACTCTTACTGTTCTTTGTTCGCAGATCCATAAAATAAGTCTTGCTATACTTTGAGATTTTCCACCGCCTCTGCCTCCGTGTAACAGCCAGTAGTCATAATCATTTATTTGATATATGCAAGGTAATAATTTATCAGGAAGATCTAATATTTCAGGTAATTCCATTTCAAGAGGCATTTTTTATTCCTCCTCTGTCGTCGGCTCTTTCCCTACTTTTAGGTTTAGGGTTTTGCCCCCGATCTTAATATTACCCATACAATTTATGCTTATCTCTTGCTTTGTTTCAGCTTCATATAAGCCGCTTAATTTCCCTTTGAGTTCTTCTGCTTTCATATAAGCTTGTATATCCGGCGCTGGCTGTTCTTCTCTGTCGCCTTCTTTGGTGTATCTTACTACTTTTCTATCAAGCGCTAACATCTGTACAAGCTCTAATTTTTTGAAGCTCATAGATCTTGAATAATAAAACTGATCTTCTTCATCTTTCCGAAGCTTCGCTATATATTCCTTTATTTCAGGTTTTTTCAGGTTTTCAGAGCCGATAGAATAAGCTGTATCTTTTGAATAGCCGGCCTTTTCAGCAGCTTTAGTCGCATTAAGACTTAATACATATTCTTTGCAAAATTTCTTTTGTTTTTCAGTCAGCTTCTTTTTTTGTTCTTTTTTTGTCATTCTTATCCTCTTTGTAAGTTTGCTTGTGGCATTTTTTAAGATAATTGACTAAAATTTGCTGCTGTTCTGAAGGTGTTTTTTGTATCGGCTTAACCAATAATTGATAGCTTACTATCTCGTTTCTATCAAACACGGTAACTATCAGGCCGTCTATGAATAATATAACTTGCAGCATTAAGAATCTTATAATTGCTCTTATCAAATCTGCCTTCTTTCGCTAATAAAAAGCGCCATAACTGGCGCACCAACATTCTCCAAAATCTCTCGTAATTGAATATTAAATTTTTATCTTGTCTTTTTTGTAAAATCTTTCGTTCAGTCTTGCGTTTATTTCTTGTCTTGACATATTCAAAAATTCTTCTTGTGTTGCTACCCTTGCGCCATTATCGTTATAAATAACTCCATAATGATTAAAAAAGCTATATTCCTTTGCGCGTGTTCCTGAAAAAGTTTTATATTCAAATTGCAAGAACTGTAAGCCGTGCTTTTCAAGTAGTCTGTCTGCTGCCTTCCCTATGCGTCTTGAACTTGTGATAAATTCACCTGAAGGGGTTTTGTGTCTTATTTCTGCTACTGGCTGTCCGCAGCCGGTGTGTTCATCTACATATACAAGAAAAGAATTTGAGCCGATATTATAAATTCTGCCGGCTTGTTCTATATTGCAACATTCTATTTTTGTAATATTCAACACGAAACCTCCGCTTACTGCCTTAATAGCTCAACCTTGCCGCATTTATGCTGGCTTTGTATCGGTTTTCGCTCTTGCTGCAACGGCTACTATAATTTTGTCAAATTAAAAATAAAAAGTCTGCTCTAATCATTCATTCAAATATAAGCAAAAAAGCTGCAAAGTGCTTCAGAACTAATCATAAGGCCCTATAATTTCTTTACTATTTGTTAAGTTTTGTAAACATGAATTTTTCATGCCCTGTCTGTGTTTTACAATTTATTTGATATTTTGGTATTGCAAAAATATCTAAAATAGTTTATACTAATAATGTAAGGACAAAAACAGAAAGGCGGTAACAATGGAAAAGAAAATTTATTTAGTAGCGACGGTTTGCGCAGAACTCGGAAGAACTCATACACACTGCGCAAATATGTATTCTAAAGAAGATTTAGAAGGCACTGACTACAAAAAGCTTCCTACAAAAAAGGGCCAAACGATTACATTTATTGATTTTGTAGAAGATTTAGGAATTACTGAAAAATGGGTTACAACAATTACAAAAGTTGCATAAGAAAGGCGGTAAAAATGAATACATATTTGAATGAAGACAACAAAGAAACATTAAAAGAATTTATACCCAATAATGATTTTTATAGAGTAGGCGGCGATTTTTATTTTAGAATTGGTAAATATGATTATCATATACACCAATACGCGCCGGACTATAGCGGCGAATTAAACTTTATACTTACTGATATTACTAATGCCGGTATTGCCGGTAAAGAATGTATAGAATATAGACTAAAAGGTAATATAAATGATATTGCGCCGATTTATGAACAAAACTTTGATGATGTATTTTTTGAAATTGCTACAGATTCTTTCAAAAATATAAAAGTATACAAAACCGTCAAAAGATCTATTGATGTTTTTAACCCTATGACTATCAAAAGCACTTATAAACCGCTAAAAGAAGAACCTGAAAAATGGACTTTGAAACACGCTTTAAGGGCAATAGTTCATAATCAATTTGAAAATCTAAAATGCGACGGCTATTATACTGATGATTATGCGTGGGATAGTGCCAATGATTTTGGCATTAAAGAAATTAAATATACAGCAGATTTTCTTAAAAAGATAATTGAGAATAAAAGCGGCTGGAGGGTTTATAAGTACGACGATAGAATACATATAAATTGCTATTCTTTTGATACTAATAGTTTCAAATTGAAGTTAGCATAGGAGGCCTAATGGAATTTACACAAGAACAATTAGACAAATTTATAGAAGACAACCGCGCGACTTGTGAAAGTTACGCGGCCGAGTTCTTCGCCGGTGATATATACCAAGCAGCAGAATACTTACTAAACAAAATATAAGGAGGCATTATGAAAACAAATTTAAGCGGCGTATTCGTATCAACAAAATTAGACGGCAGCCTAATTCCGTATCTTGAAGGTTATAGGATCGTAGAATTTATAGGCTACTTACAAGATCAAAAAGTTTTATACCTAAACCCTGAAAACAAAGAACCAGTTATTAAATATCTGAATAAATTTTTAGATACTTTGTGATAAAATAAGGAGGCATTATGACAACATTACAAGAACTTCAAAATGAACGGCAGCGCTTCGCCGAGATCGTAAGACGAAAAAAGCGCCACTTAAAAGAATGTAAAAAAGTTCTAAACTTTTATGTAAAACAAGTTCAAGAGCTTGATAGAAAAATCAAGGAGTTACAATGACAGAATATACCGGCAGAGGCGGCAAGCGTCAAGGCGCTGGAAAGCCTTTAGGATACAGAAAAGAAAACCCAGTGCGGCCAAGAAAAATAAGTATGACCGATCCTGAATATGAAAACTACATAAAGCGCGGCGGTGCAAAATGGCTGCGCCCAATATTGCGAGGTGAAACAAATGTATAATAAAATTATCATACCGGCCCTTGCAGCTTCTATTATAGCAAATTGCATAATGGGCTATTATCTAAACCAAACAGCTTCCGATCTAAAGAACGCAGAAGCAATAAATAAAATTCATACACAAGAAATAAAAAAACTTTCGCAGCAATTAAACGCGGCTGAAATTCCTGAAGGATATGAAATAGAAACAGAACCACTGAAAAAACCGGCAGAAAATCGCGTAAAAAATCGCACTTATCCAAATATTTATATTCCGCAGCGAAGCGCAGAACCCTACATACCTTCACAAGTTTATAGGCCGGCTTATATTCCTGAAGAAAACCAAAGGGCCTTACAAAATTACCCTACAGCAGATCCAAATTTATACAGAGGTGCAAAAGCTTTGGAAGGTATTGACACAAATATAATGCTTGATTCTATGTTTCAGCAGCCGAATGTAATATATTTGTATCCTGAATATTAAACAAATACCCTTCCGGCCCAGCGAACTTCACCAAGTATAGCAAAGTCAATATCTATATCTTTTTTGAAGTCAATTATAATAGGCTCGTAGTCTTTATTATCGCTTATAATTTTTAACTGTGTTGCAGATAATCTCTGCAACCTTTTTGCATATAATTGACCTTCTTTGCGTATGCAGTATATTTTACCGTCGTAGACTTCAACCTTTGACATATCAACCAGCAAACTATCGCCGCCTTGTATTGTCGGCTGCATTGAATTACCGCGCGCAAAAATCATCTTTGTAAACTGTTCAGATATTCCAAGATCGCGCGCAAGCTGCTTACTGATATTATAAATTGCTGTCTGATTTTCATTATATACAGTTACACCATATCCCATAGAAGCTTCTACATCACCGAGAACGGGTATAGATACAGTGTTTTCATCTTTTAATATTTCAATACCGTAGAATGTTTCAATTTTCTTGACATCTTCTTCAGAAAGTTCTACATCATTTTCTTTTTTGTAATTTATGTTTGAACGGCTAACACCAAGAACGCGGCCTAATTCCGACTGATTTACATTACCGTATGTAAAGTTTTGTAAAATGTCATATACCTTACTGAAACGCATATTTATACTCCTTTTGGGGGATATTTCCCTTTTTATGTTCTAAACTTCTTGACAAGTGTTTTAATTTTTAATACAATAGGTTTGTAATTGAATGAATGAATTTGAGGAGATCAAATCTTGAAAGATCGAAAAGTCCACAAAACCAACATTACTGGCTACTTATCTATTGATATTATTGATGAGCTGGAGTTGTTGGCAAAAGATGAAAACACTTCGCGCAATAGTTTATTTGAAGAAGCTGTTTTGGATCTTTTGAAGAAAAGAGGTAGGTTAGCAGCCTAAATCTTTTCCTACAAACATTTTAATAAAAACGACGCCCAAAATCAAGTTTTTGGGGTGTAGGTTTTTATGTCCTTTTTTTGGTTAGTACATTGAAAATTGAATAGCGTAAAACGACCGAAGCTGAAGTATCTGAAGTAAAAATAAATAAAGAGAACGGGCTATAATCGGCGTGGCAAAAACAAAGTCTAAATTCTTTGCCAGCCCATAGATATTATGTTTATGGGCTGAACCAAGAATTTATACAAATTGTTACAAAAATTAAAACACTATGTAAAGAGTATTCAAAGAGTTTGCATAGACTACCAAAGGTAGTCTTGAAGAAAAAGAATAATAAAAAGAATAAGAATAAGACAAAGAAAAAGAAAGGCGGTGTAAAAATGATTATCAAATTTATCAGAAAAAAAGTAGAGGAAGCAAAAAGAAAAAAATACTTAATTAGATCTGCTATTGAAAGAAAGAAAACTAATTTTGTATTTAGGTATCTATTACTTAATTACGAAAAACAAACAGAAGGCCAAGTAGATATTCCGGCTTTTATGTATGCAGAAGCAGATATGCGCAAGATTAAAAAAATGAATAAGCTTAACGAGGCTTACGATTTCGCGAAAGAAGTATTAAAAAAGAATTTAGAAACAGAAAAAAAAACGGCTGACATAGACCTTGAAGTAAAAGAGCAAATGCAGTACGACGCAGACTGGGCCGAGCTTCAGGCTGAACGCGACGAGGCTATGCTATGGGGCGTGTAGAATGGCTGCAAGAACGCAAGGCCGGTATAGGAGGTTCTGACGCAGCAGCAATTATAGGACTAAACCCGTATATGTCTAATGTAGAGCTATGGGAAATTAAAACCGGCAGACGAGAGCAAGAAGATGTTTCAGAAAAAGAAGCGGTAAAATTTGGAGTAGCAGCAGAAGATCATTTAAGAAAATTATTTGCGCTCGATTATCCTAAATATTTTGTAAGTAATGATGAATATAAAACTTGCCGCAATATAAAAAAGCCTTTTATTATGGGAAGTTTTGACGGGGTAATAACTGACGGCGAAACCAGCAGAACAGGCGTACTGGAAATTAAAACAGGCACAATAAGACGAGCTGCCGACTGGGTGAAGTGGGGCGGTAAAGATTTTACCGAATACCGTATACCACAAAATTATTACATACAAATATTACATTATTTTCTTGTAAGAGAAGATTTTGAATTTGCAATATTAAAGGCAAGATTAACAGAACTGAACTATAACCAGTCTGATTTTTTCAAAGAAAACAAAATACATATCAGACACTATCCTATAGAACGGCAAAACTGTACTTCTGATCTTGCTTATTTGTATGAAAAAGAGGAGGAATTTTGGGGCTATGTAGAACGCGACGAAAGACCGCCGCTAATAATTCAGGGGGTGTAACTATGCAAATACCTGAAATAAAAAACGCCCTTAAAGAAGCCTTGCGCGATCCAAGCCGTAGGGCTTCTTATTTTATTGGAGGAAGGGGCAGCGGTAAATCTACTTTACTTGCTAAAACCTTCAAAGAAGTTTTAGAGGAAGAAAGGAAAAGAAATGACACCAAGAAACTATTTTTTAATTCTTTTAGATAAAATCAAATGTCTATTAGGTTTTCATCAATGGGTTAGACTTGATGATTTTAATAATGAGTATTGCTGGAATTGTCATAAAAGGAGGGATCAATAATGCTGACACATAACGAAAAAATTAAAATCAAACAAAAGAACAGAAAATTAAACAAAATGCAAAAAGAAAGTAGAAAAGCAAATAGGAGGCAGAAATAATGAGAATAGGATCAGCGTGGGTAAAAGCGCACGAAGAAACCGGCAAAATGTTTATATCGGTTAGTTTAGACGACGCGGCTTTGCCTTTAACAATTACAGAAGACAAATTTTTAACACTATGGGAAATTCCTGACAATGAACAGAGGGCCGAAAATGCGCCGCACTATTCAGTAAATTTGAGTAAATCAAAACCAAAGGAGGACAAGAAATGAAGAAATTTTTGAAGTGGCTTCTTGCTTCGCCGGTTTTGTTTTTGGGCCTTTATATTATCGGCCTATGCAGCAGCGAATTTAGAACCCTATTAACTATGTCTATCACAAAAACTTTGAATATCACAATAAGAGAAATAGAAAGGAGTTTATAAATGGAATTTAAACTAATAAACCCTGATACTTTCGTAAAAGTAATTGAATTTAATTACGACGATTTACAAAAATGGATCACGGAACAGGTAGAAAAATATCAGAATTTATCTTATACAGATGAAACAATAAAAGACGCAAAAGAAGATCGCGCAGCACTTAATAAATTCAGAGAAAGAATTGACGCAGCGCGTAAAGATGTAAAGAAAAGATACCTTGAACCTTATAATAACTTTGAAGAAAAAGTAAAGAAGCTTCTTACTTTAATTGAAGAACCTACAGCGGCAATAGACGCGCAAGTAAAAGAATATGAAGAACGCAAGAAAGTTGAAAAAGAAGAACAAATAAAAGAATATTTTAACGCTGTTGTAGGGGATCTTTCAAAGCTGTTAAGCTATGACAAAATTTTTGATAAAAAATGGCTTAATGCCACGACAAATATAAAAGCAGTTCAAACACAAATAGATCAAATTATAGAGAAGGTTAAGTTTGATCTTCAGACTATTAAAGATCTGAAGTCTGAATGGGAACTTACTTTAATTGATACATACTTACAAACGCTTGATATTGCGGCAGCTTTAAGAGAAAAAACAAGACTTGAAGAACGCCAAAAAGAACTACAGCAAATGCCTGAAACAGAAGAAGTACAAGCGTTAAACCAAGTTGTTGAAGATAACAAAAAGGTAGAAACACAAGAACCAGTTAAGATTTACACCCGTAAATTTTGGGTAAAAGGCACAGCAGAACAGCTTAAAACGCTGGGCCAGTATATGAAAGAACACGGAATTGAATATGGAGGAATTGAATAATGGTAGAAAATTCATTAACAGAAGCTAAACAAAATGTAGGCCCTATTGCTTCAGAATTAAAGAAGCGTAATATAGGCGGCCAAGAATGGAAAGTGCTAAAAGAAACTGTCTACCCTGACGCAGCAGACGCAAGTATTTTAATGGCGGTTGATTATTGCAAGGTAAGACATTTAGATATTCTTAAAAAGCCGGTTCATATTGTACCTATATGGAACGAGAAAAAAGGCAAAATGGTTGATTCTGTTTGGCAAGGTATTTCAGAATTAAGAACAACTGCTATGCGTACCAAAGAATATGCCGGAATTGATGAAACTATTTTTGGTGAAGAAGTAACACAAGATGTACACGGCGTTACAGTAACCTTCCCGAAATATGCGCAAGTAACAGTCTATAGAAATATTGCCGGTCAAAGAGTTGCCTTCGTGGGCGATAAAGTCTACTGGCTTGAAAACTACGCAAAAAAGAAAGGCGGCGCACCTAATGCTATGTGGCAGCAAAGGCCATACGGGCAGTTAGGTAAATGTGCTGAAGCTGCTGCGCTTCGTAAAGCCTTCCCTGAAGAAATAGGAAACGACTATACAGCAGAGGAAATGGAAGGAAAAGTAATAAGCGATATTACTGTAATAGACGCAGAGCCAATAAAAGATGTTAGCAACGCAATACCTGAAGTATTAAAAGAAGAATTAAACAAGCCGGAAGCGCCCGATCCGCTTGATAATTTTGACGATTAGTGGCAGAAGAAATTACACAAGTTGAGGACTTCGCAGAACAATTACTACGAGAATCGGGCGAAATGCAAATGTTAAGTATTGATTATAAAAACGCTCGTAGTGAATATGCGCAGTGCCTTAATAAAATTACCGTTATGATGTACAAGGCTGGCCTACATAGAAGTAGGGCAGCCTTTGAAAATAAAATACCTATGCTAATTGCACACCCTGACTTTACAGAAGAAGCTATAAAAGTTGCCAGCAGAATGAATGAATGTGAGCAAGAATATAAGGGCCTTGAAATGGTATTAAAAGCATACCAAGCAAAAATATCAGGGCTTCAGTCTGTAGTTAAGTTTATGCAAGCTGGCGAAATACAAGCGGCTGTAGCTGCTAAATATGGGTTAGGAGGTCAAAATGTCTAAACGATTTGTAGATACTGAACTTTGGCAAAAAGAGTGGTTTCAAGATCTATCTTTGAAAGAAAAAATACTTATAAAATATATCTTTGAAAATTGCGACTGCGCCGGAGTTTGGAACGGTAATTTCAAAATGGCTTCTTTTATTATCGGTGAAAAAGTTTCTATAGAAGATCTTGAAGAAATAAATAAAAAGAAACATCAATTTGACATACTAAATAATAACAATATTTTTGTAAGTGATTTTATTAAATTTCAATATGGTGAATTATCAGAAAAATGCAAGCCGCATACAAAGGTAATATCTATGCTGAAACATTATGGCCTATATGAAAGAGTTATGAAAGAGTATGCAAACGGTATAGAAGCCGCACCAAAGACTACACGCTTTGTAAAACCTACAATAGAAGAAGTAAGCGCCTATTGTGCCGAAAGAAAGAACGGTATAAATGCCGAAGCTTTTATAAATTTTTATGAAAGTAAGGGCTGGAAAATAGGCAAAAATTCTATGAAGGACTGGAAAGCTGCTGTAAGAACGTGGGAAAGCAAGAATAAACCGGCCGATAATACAGAAGATTTTGACGACGATTTTTATATGAGGTTAAGCAGATGAAAGAAGAAGCAGATCTGTTTGTAATGTCTGAAAACTTCAGGCTTGTATATGAAGACAACGAAGTAAGGACAGAAGCAGAGAGAATTTTTAACGAAACAAACGACATAAAACAAGTAGATGAATTTTGCAAAAAGGTTGTATTAAAAAGGCGCGCAAAGGTTCTGCTGGATAAATCAAGAATAGATAAAAGATTTAGTATGAGAACTTTTGAAAACTTCAATACATACGATCCTATAACAAAAGCAGCAAAAAAAATGGCGCTTGATTATGTTGAAAACATTGAAAAATATTTGGAAACCGGCACTAACTTAATTATTGAAGGGGCCGGACAAGTCGGAACAGGCAAAACGCATTTAGCTTGCGCAGTTGCACAAGCAGTAATGCAAAAAGGAATACCGGCAAAATTTATAAATGTTGTTTCAATGATAGCAGAGATAAAAGAAAAATTTGATATATCAAGCTTTACAGATGTAGAGCTGCTTATAATTGACGATTTAGGAAAAGAAAAAGGTACAGAGTGGGTATGTGAAACTGTTTACGGAATTATCAATAAAAGATATGAACAAATGAAGCCTACAATAATTACCACAGAAAAACCTATGGCCGCTATGACTTCACATTATGAAGGCAAGGGCAAAGCAATTTTAAGCAGAATATCGGAAGACTTCTTTTTGATCCGGCTGAATGGAAAAGATTATAGACAAAGGAGGAGTAATGAATAGTGAGTATTTTATAAATAGTCTTCTGAACTATTTAGAAGACAAATTACCGGCTGAACTGTTTTTAGAAGTTCAGAACTATATAACAAACGATACTATAGACGGCGCAGAAAAAATGACACAGGCCGAAAGAGTTTATAACCACTTAAAAGAACACGGCTTTATAACAAATATGCAGTGTCATTTATTGTACGGTATAAGGCACTGCCCGAGCGTAATACGAGATATTAAAAAGAAGCTGCTTTATGAAGGCAGCCTTTTTTATATTGACACTGAACCGCAGAAGGGCTGTGATCGCTACGGCAATAAAGTAAACTGGGTGAAATATTTATTAAAGGAAAAGAGCTTATGCGTAAATCTACAATGAATGAGGATATAAAAAATTATCCTATTTATGCAGTCATAAAAGATATTTACGGCTGCCGGTTTATAGAAATGAACAATATAAAAAGCACTGCTGATTATAACCACTTCACACATAATTTACATCATTTTATACCGAAACAGCAGTACGACAAGAATAAACAATGGTACGAAGAAAGGGGGATAAAACAAAAATTATTATTAGTGCCAATATCAATGCACGAACAAATACATAATCAGTCTGTAAATAATTTATCAGATGATGATTTTGAAGCGTGGTACGGAGTTTCACGCTGGGAATTAGTTTTTAACAGGAAACATAGTAAGTATTAGAGGAGGTAAGAAATGGGTTGTTATTTAGATCCCGACAATGAAAGTAAGGAAGCTTATTTAGAACGCGAAGGGCGCGAGGTAGAGAGTGATTATATCTCAAATAATTATAGAGATATAAAACAAAAAGGCAGCTTGCCGGTTGTATTAGTTGATAACGGTAATTTTACTGCTGCCGGTATTGCATATACAGAAAGAGAGTTTGAACGCTTTGTAAGATATGACAACAGGCCCAAGCGATTTTTTATTGTACCGATAGAGAAGCTTTCAAAAGATGTACCGATAGTAAAAGAATATCTACAGATAGCGGAGGAAGAATGGCGCAGCAGATACAATTAGGAGGACAAAAGGAATGGCTAAAAATTCTTTTATGACGCGGCAAAATGTAGAAGAACACGACTTTTACCCTACACCCGATTACGCTACCGAAGCGCTTTTAGAACGGGAAGTATTTGAGGGGGGGGTAATTTGGGAATGTGCTTGCGGCGACGGGGCAATAAGTAAAATTTTGAAGTCAAAAGGGCTGCAAGTATTTTCTACCGATCTTATTGATAGAGGATATGGCGAAGTAAGAAACCTTGATTTTATACAAGAATTGCCGGATATTTACAGGTCAAAACATATTATAACGAACCCACCTTTTAAGATAGCAAAACCTTTTATAGAACAGGCCCTAAAAATGACTACGGGCAAAGTTGCTATGTTATTAAGGTTAGCATTTTTGGAAAGCGCAGACAGATACGAGCTGTTCAAAACTACACCGCTTAAAACAGTATATGTATTTTCAAAGCGTTTAACAATGTCAGCAAAAGGGCAAGGCACAAGTAAAGGCGGTATGATACCTTTTGCGTGGTTTATATGGGAACACGGGTACGAAGGAAAACCTTATATAGAATGGATATTATAGGAGGAAAGATGATAGAAAAACAATTACAAATAATAAATCATTATGGCTTTGAGGCACAGAAGGCCAAGCTAAAAGAAGAAATGACAGAGCTTGCTTATGCGCCTAACGAAGAAAATTTTATAGAAGAAATTGCAGATGTCTTGAATGTACTTCAGGGCATTATTTATTTTAAGGGCTGGGAACAGCAAGTATTAGAGATACAAGAAGCCAAACTTGATAGACAATTAAGAAGAATAAAGGAGGGAAAATAAATGGCTGAAGATAAATGGAGTGATAATTTAACACCTGAACAAACAAAACTTATGGAAATTTTAGGCGGCTTTATTGCTGATACAACTTCTTTAATGGAGTTTATGACAAGAGATATGCACCCACGCAAAGCGTACTTATGTAAGCTGGGCTTTCTTGAAACGCTGGGAAAATCAATGAAACTTGATGAGGAGGGCCAAAGTGAAGGATAAAGAAAAGACAGAAAAAATACTAAAAGCCCTTCAGCACCATTTTACAAGCTGGGGCAGATGTAATGTATTATTCCCTGAATTAAGATTAGGCAGCGGTTATTCTGATATATCGCAGCGCCGTATAGATCTATTTATGATCTCTGCTGAAAAGGGTAATTATACTACGGCTTTTGAAATAAAAGTGTCGCGCGGCGACTTCTTGAAAGATATAAAAGATAACTTAAAACAAAGAGGCGCAAGGCTTTACGCTACAAATTTTTTCTATGTAGCGCCTGAAGGTTTAATAAAACCTGAAGAAGTGCCGGTATGGGCCGGCCTTATGGAATATAACTTTGAAGATCAGAGGTTTAGAACCAAAGTGCCAGCACCTTTGACAAGCAGAAATACACCGAGCTGGGGGCTGGTATGTTCTTTAGTCCGTAGAGTAAATGAAAAAATTTATAGAGATAAAAACAACGATCTTGAAAATATTATTTTGAATTATGAAAGAGAACTAAAGAAAGCTCTTTGCATTTTGAAGAAACTTGCTAATAAAGATTTTGTAACCGATAAAGACGAAGAAATAATGTTAGCAGAATATAAATATAAGAACTTTGTTTTTATGAATGATTTTTAGAAGGGAGGAAAAATGTTAAGCGTAGACAGCATAAACAGATTAGAAGCAGAAAATGAACACTTTAAGAAAATGTGGAAAGATACACAAAAACAATTAGATATAGCCGGCAAAGTTATTGTAGAAATGACAGAGAAAAAAGATAGCTTGAAGGAAAATCTGAAAATAAAAGAAAATGAAGCAAGGCGCTATTTAGAAGAAGCAAATAAATACAGAAAAATTTTAGAGAAAATAAAAAATACTCTTATCGCCGATCAGTGTGATAATTGCGAAGAAATGGTAGAGCCGCCTTGTGATACTTGCGATACAAAATTTTTAATTAACATAATAAGCGAGGTATTAAATAATGAAATGGGTAGTAGATAAAATCGGCAAAGAGCAAGTATGGTATTCAGCAGATGTCATAGAGAAAATAAAAGAAATATGTATAAGAAAACCGTACCAAGCTATTGAAAAAATTTTGAAAATTATAGAAGGTGAAGATCAATGAGTGTATCTGATAAAGAAATAATAGAAAAGATTTTAATTTATTCAGCGACATTAAATTTTCTTCGCAGAACCCGTAAGGAATTAGAAAAACTTTTAGAAAAGAAATTAAAAGAAAGTGAGGAAAAATGAACGAATTAGAAAAACGATATAACCAAAAATTAGAAATATTAAACGGAATGAAAGAAATGTTTTATAAAGACAAAAGATCTTTCAAGAAATATTTACAGGAACAAAGCTTAAATAATCAAGCTAAATTATTTGCTTTTTTTGCAGTAAATGACAAAGAATTTTACGAAGAAGTGAATAAATACACAGGAGGAATACAGATAGGGGGTATTGCGTGAAAAAATACATAATAGAGAATTGCCCAGCGAGATTACCAAAAAGTGGGTTTTGTATTGAATCACCAAAAAAGAAAGCCTATTTGTGCCAGAACTGTACTAACTGTGTTGTAAAACAAACGATAGAAAAATGTTTAGACTATCCGAATCAGTGCAAAATTGAAGGAAACTGTATAGATGATAGAACTTGCACTTCTTGTTTTTTAGGTGGAGGCTGCGAATTGGCACAGGATATTTTAGAGTTATTCCATATTGTGGAGGTTGAAAAATGAGTAATAAAATAGATCGCATTATTGAAGTTCTTATTGAAGATATAGACGCGAAAGAATTATGGCACGTTGTTTTTAATAAAATGACTAACCCAGCCAAAAGACAAATGATAAGTGAATTATTAAATACAATTTTAGGAAGTACATACAATGCAAAAGGACAAATTTTTGAAGGCAGTAAAAAAGTAGATATGGGCTTTTGGGATAAAAACGGGAAGTACCAAGAAGACTATCAGATAGTAGCAGAAGGGGAGTGGAAAAATGGATAAAGCAGATGTGTTCTTAAAAGAACTTGTCTATATAGAAAATGACGACATAAGAAACGAAGTAATAAATTTAATCAGGCAACTGCCTGATTATTTTTTTGAAGTTGCAGCAAGCAGCACCGGCAAATATCACCCTGAATATACTTTAGGTGAAGGCGGCCTTGTGAAGCATACGCAAGCAGCAGCAAAGATAGCTAATGATTTACTACATCTTGAAATGTTCAGAGGGCTGGCAAAAGATAAAGACTTGATAATAGCTGCGCTGATATTGCACGACGGCTGGAAACACGGCGTAGACTACCAGCAATACGCAAAGGCGCAGCACCCTATAATAGCAGCAGAAAGGGTAAAAGACTATAGCATAAACAAAGAGATAGGCGCACAAATAGCGGATCTTATAATAACACATATGGGCCAGTGGAATACAGACTGGAAAACAAATGAAGAAATTTTACCAAAGCCGGAAAATAAAGCGCAGTCTTTTGTACACTTATGCGATTATTTAGCAAGCAGAAAATATCTTGAAGTCAAATTTGAGGTATAGCCTATGAGAAGAAAGAAGCTGCGCAGCAAAAAAGAGGCCCAAAGAAAGCACTTTGAGCGTCGCTCTATTGAACGCGTAGGCGTACTTCTTAATCAAAAAGATCTCGTACAGCAGATCCAAAATGGAGGGCTGGAGTTCATAGAACGACAAAGTAACAGAATAACTTTATACAGACTTCAACATTTAGAAAAATCTTATAAGGTTGTTTACGACAAAAACAGAAAACAAGTAGTAACAATTATGGAGGAACAATGCGAGAAAAATTAGAGCTTATATTGCTGCCTCCGCAAGAAAAAAAAGAAGTATCTGAAGAAGAAATTGCGAAGGCATATATAGACATAATGAACTTATTATTAAATAACGGGTAAAAGGCCCGTTATTTTTTTATTTACATTTTTATTCATTCATTCATTTTTTGTGTTAGAATCTCATTATGAAAACAGCAGTAATATACGCGCGTGTATCGTCGGGCCGTCAAGAGCGTGAAGGCTTTTCAATACCAGCACAGATAGAATTTTTAACAGAATACGCAAGACAAAATAACTTCAGCATAGAAGCTCAATTTGTAGAGGCAGAAACAGCCAAGAAAGCCGGCCGTAAGCAATTTAATAATATGCTGAAATATATTAGCGAGCATAATATAGACGCAATACTGGCAGAAAAAACAGACAGAATATACAGAAACTTAAAAGACTATCTTACGCTTGATGAATTTAAGCAATTAGAAGTACACCTTGTAAAAGAAAATATGGTAATAAGTGAACATTCTTCATCACATATTAAATTTATGCACGGCATAAAAGTTCTTATGGCCAAGCAGTATATTGATAATTTGAGCGAAGAAGTCAAGAAGGGTAAGAACAGAAAGGCCAAAGAGGGCTATTATCCGCAGCAAGCGCCGGTAGGATATATAAATACTGACGGGCCGGAAGGTAAGAGAATAATTGTACCCGATCCGGCGAACGGGCCTTTTATTGCAAAGCTATTTACTATGTATAATCACGGCACTTATTCTATTGCAGCGCTGCGTAAGCTTTTATATGAAGAAGGTTTTAACCACAAGGGCAAGCCATATTCAAAGGCAAGGCTGCTGGCTATATTACACGATCCATTTTATATAGGAAAGTTTATGTATAACGGCGCTTTATATCAAGGGAAACACGAACCGCTTGTACCTGACGAGATCTTTTATTCTGTTCAAAGAAGCTTCAACCAAAGTAAAGCAAGAAAACACGATACAGAATTTTTATACACCGGCTTATTAAAATGCGGCCACTGCGGCTGCCAGCTTACAGCAGAATTAAAAAAGGGCAAGTATGTATATTATCACTGTACCGGCAAGCGCGGCGGCGACTGTAAAAAAGATTATATAAGAGAAGAACAAATAGACGAAGTATTTATGGATCTGATAAAGAAGATCCCTAACCCTGACAGCAAATTATTTGACTTAATAAGGGCTGGCATAAAAGAAACAAGACGCCTGAAGGGTGAATATGAAGAACATAGCGTAGAAGAAATAGAAAAGCAAATAAAGCGACTTCAGGCCCGTATAGATAATTTGTATACTGATAAATTAGACGGAAGAATAACGGAAGAATTTTGGAAAGAAAAACATAACTTATGGTATGAAGAAAAAGATCAGCTTATAGAAAAATTAAAGAGTATCAACAATGCGGCTCGAACTTTTGACGAAGGTACGAACTTATTAGAAAATTTCTGCAAACACGCGCCACGACTGTACGAGAGAGCATGCCCGAAAACTAAACAAGAGATCTTAAAAATTATAGGTTCGAACTTTACTTATAAAGACAAAAAAGTAAGCGTAGAGCTTACTTCAGTCTTTGAATTATTATTAAATAACCCATTTTCTAAAAATGGCGGGATCTACAAACCGAAGTTAGAACCCCTACAATTTATTTATAAATTAAAGAAAGCTTTAAGTCAAGAGTTTATTTCAAGTCTAAAAGCTTTAGATCTTGCAGCATAAAAAAACACCCACCCTTATTCAGAGTGAGTGCCAAAAAAGAAATAGCAAAAGAAGTCAGGACAATTAGCAAGGCTTTACGAAAAGTTCTTTTTCTGCTGCTCTACGCCTTACAAGCCCTTGAAGGACTTTTTTATTTGCGTAAACCCAGCGCCCGAATTGTGCGGCTGCTTCACTGTACTTTTTTTGATTTAATAATTTCAGCATAGTAGAACTTGCAAAATTGCCGTAGCCTACATTATATTCAAACGACACAAGCGCGTCATATTGATTTTGATTAAGCGGCACTTTTACCAGTCTTGAAACATTATTACTATGAATAGTAAGATCTTGTTTCAAATATTTTTCTGCTTGCTCTTGTGTTATCTTTTGGCCCAAACGGACTTCAGAACCAGTATGCCCGTATCCGATAGTTAAAATACCGGCCGGACATTTATACGCTTCAAGGCGGCAGCCTTCAAACTTTTTTATAAGTTCTATGCCATTTTGTGATATATTCATTTTACCTCCACAATATCTTCAAGATCTTTGATCCTGTTATTTGCGACTTTTATTTGTTCTTCTCTTATGCCGTCTTTTCTTTCAAGATCATAAACCCTTGTAATAAAGTTATTATGTTTTTCAAGTTTTTTATCTTGTTGATCAAATTTGAAATTCACTAAATCTTTGAAGCCGTCAAGCCTTCCTATATAAATACCGACTGCCGCTATGTTTATAATCAAACCGACAATAGCTACGATTATTGAAATAACGACGCCGACTGTTTCTATTGTCATTTTTCTTTATTCCTCCACCCACAAAATTTTTGGTAATTATCAACACTATGAAAAATTAGCCAGCGGTTGAAGGCGCAAGTATCGGCGACTGATAAAAGGCGTTCAAAAACTTTGTCAGCAAAGTATCTGTCATAATCTACATAGTGTTTATTTTCACAGAATATGTCGTGGATCAAGCTTGCGACTTTGAAGCGTACATCTTCTTTTGAACCTATAAGCCTTGTAAAAAATCGCGGTATGCTTGCCCCGTCATAATCATAGCCGGCCTTAATAGTAAAAACAAAATTTCTTTTTTTCTTTTTATCTACTACTAAAACTTCTACTTGATTTTCAACATACAAAGGTTTTTTCTTTGCTGCCTTAATCTCGTCTTTAGTCATAGCCAGCGTATTTATCAATTTGTTTTCAATGCGCGGAATCTCTGAAAAGGCGACGCGGCAAAATTCATCATCTTGCCATACAAAGTATTCTTTGCCTCTATAAAAACAAGTTGGTAATTTACTTATAAAATTTAATTCTGAATAATTATAATCGCACATATTATTCTACCTCATATTCCATTTGCATTGGCTTAACTTTTACTTTGCCATTGACTTGAATATTGACTACAAACCAGTTCTTCTTCAGAATTATTTTTTGTTTAGAATTTTCATTAAGCGGCTGTTTCTGAACATTGACAATAATTTTGTTTTCCTTCATTTCTATTATTTGTTCAGCTTCTTCTACTACTGCCGGTTCTTCTGCAACTTCTTCAGCTTTGCACATATTAGCGCAGCATAACAAAATAAGAATAAGTAAAAATCGTTTCATAACTCCTCCTTTATAAATTTACTCCAAGCTCTGAAAGTGTTTTTATAATAGCGCTTATGTAGTTATCACCATTAAAATTTTTAGTTTTAATACCCATAAATTGTATTAGATAATTCAAAACACTTTCGCGATCCACAAAATTTTTTATATCTGCATTACCCCTTAAATTATTTTTTTCTTTTGAAGCAAGCACCAAATTTTCTAAAGAAGTTTTACCGCCTTTAGATCTTGCCTTTAGGTGTTCAAGGGATACATTCTTTTTTGTTAAAGTATCACCGTAAAAGCCTTTCTTTACAGTAGGTAAGCCGCCCTTCTTCCAAATTGTTTTTAGAGGGCTTGAATAACCAAAAGAAGGTTCATAAGGTTTTATTTTCTTGATAAGCATTTTTACTCCTGATATTGCACAACAAAGAGGGCCGAAGCCCTCTTGTGTGTTATGCCCTGCCCGAACTTCAACAAACCAAAGCGCGCCGTTCGTTAAATACCCAACCAACCCAACCAAAAATATTTATTAGGCTGTTTCTTGTTTGTATTGTTTTTGCGCGTACTTTGTAGAAAATTCAATATAATAAGTAGTCCATTCTTCTTTTGTCATTGGTTCTGCTGTATATTGATGTGCTACCAGCCATTCTTCCGTGCATTGTTCTTCGTCTGAAAAATCAGGCGTAGGATAAAATATAATCATATTTGCTACATTTTCCGGCAGCCCGTTAAGTGCATTTACCATATTGTTGATAGTGTCTACAGACTGCTGCGCGTTCGCATAGCCTTTAGGCTGTAGTCTATAATTTCCTTTTGATGTTTCTAAAAATTTATTTTCAAAATCTTTCTTATTAGCAGCAGTAAGTCTTGTAATAAATTCAGGATCTTCTACTACTTCGTCGTTTTCTATATAGTATCTGTCTTCGTGCTTCATATAGTTATAGTACACTTCTTCAGATACCGCATAGCTTTTAGTAGTTTCAGAAGTAATATCAAAATTACCACAATTAACTATTTTGCCGTTTTCTGCATTCAAATAAAAACCCATTTATTTTTCCTCCTTATTCTAAATAATATGCTTCACCTTGTTTCTTCAAGACAGCTTTTATAGGGAAGTTTGCCCTATCTATATCAGTAAGCTGCTTGCGTATTGTAGAACTACTTGTAAAGACTACTAAAATTTTTCCTTCTTCGTCGTCTTCCAAAGTAAATTGAATTTTTGCCGTAGGCCTGTTATCTACGCTAATTTCTTTCCACGCAAGAATAATTAAACTTTTCCCAAATAAGCTTAATATACTTACCTTCTTGCCGGTTATTGGTAGTTCAGGTTTTGCCCCTACTTCCTTAAATTCTTTAATTGTTAAATTTGCTATTGTCTTGTTCATTTCTAAACTCCTTATGAGATTATATGTATAGCAGTGTTCTGCATAGCCTTTATAAGAATTTATTGTGCTTAATTTTTCTAATAAAGTTCTGCGATCTTTCCCTGATTTTATTTTGTTCATAGCTCTTTTGAACTTTGTAGCAGTTCTTTTTCGTAAAATCGTATAGCCTTGAAAGTGTCTATATCCGAGAAAGTCTATGCCTTGTTTTGTTCTGAAAACTTCACTAAAGCTTAAATCTTGCTGTAATTCAGTTCTGATAAAGTTTTCTACCCTCTTTTGTATTTCAAATAATTCTTCTTTTGTATTTCCGAAAAATACGCAGTCGTCGCAATACCGGCAATAATGTTTTACTTTTAGTTCGTGTTTTACAAATTTATCAAACTTATTCAAATAGATATTTCCGAAAAGCTGACTACATAAATTACCTATAGGACAGTTTTTGCCGCCTTCTATAGAAAAGACAATATCTTTTAGCATAGCCAAAATCTTTTTATCTTTTATAACTTTGCAAATTTCATCATATAGAATTTGCTGATCCATTGTAGGATAGAATTTTTTAATATCAGTTTTCAAACACCATTCATACTCCTTTATATGTTTTCTTACATATTCACTGCCTTTCATTTGACCTCTGCCGCGAATACAGCCGTAAGTCTGATCTATAAATCTTTTAGTAAAAACATCTTCAATAACATTTATAAGAGCGTGTTGAACTATACGATCAGGAAGTGGTAATATATAAATAAGCCGCCTTTTTGAGTTTTCATTGACGATTTTATTTTTATATTCAGAAGTTTTGAAATTGCCGCTAATTACCTTCTGCCTTAACCTTTCAAGGTTTTCATCTAAATTCTTTTCAAATTTTCTTATATCCCAGCGTTTAGTCCGGCCCTTCTTTGTCAGCCTCCAAGCTAAATAAAAGTTGTCTTTTTCTATGAGCTTTTCCCATAGTTTGCTAATTCTTTTCATTCTTCACCTTAAAAAATGCGGCTTGAATTTTCAATTACTTTACCAAAACAAACCGCACTACGCATTGTTTTTTCGCCCGAAGGCGAAGGATCACCACCCCAGCTTATGGCCTTACTTAAAAGGCTCACAATATCACGCCGCGAGCGCCATTGTTCGTGTTCACATTCGTACGGGGATTGTTGCAATTACGCGCCCAAGAACCGCAGTTCGTACCGTTATCGTAATTACCCCCGAAATGCAAGACGGGTAGGATAGTAACCCTTTTTTATTTTAATGGTCTATGATTTATGGTTTATGATTATTGATTATTGTTATTTGATTTCTGATTTATTATTTATGATGTTTTTCAAAATGACAGCTCACGCCGCGAGCGCCACAGTCCGCGTACACAAACGTACGGGGACCGCTGCAATTACGCGCCCAAGAACCGCAGTTCGTACCGTTAACGTAAATACCCCCGAAAAGCAAGACGTACGGCATACCGTACGACTGCCCCCTATTGGTTGTGTCGTAAGCAGTCCAGTTAGTCTGTCCGTTAAAGCCGAGTTCTTCGCCCCACTGCCACAAATAGCCGCAGCAGCACTCTACAAAGAAACCGCTTATCATTCTTTTGCCGGCTGTATCTGTATAGCCGCCTGTTAGTTTTGAAGACGGAATAGCACTACCGGCAATATTTGTATTTTGGTTAGAGCCTTCAGCAAATATCATAAATTGATTATCTGTAGGTAGTTTCTTGCCTACCAAGTCCATATCAAATTGGTGATTTATAGGCTGTCTACTATTGGTAATTGTACCGTCATAAGAAGAAGCAGTAGCGCTGCCTGTTCCTGACTGCAAATAAATATCTACCCAAAATTTTTCTATTCCATAATGATCTATTAAGACTTGCCCTTTGTTGCCGGTTTTAGCTAAACTTCTAAAAGCTACAGTCCATACAGAATTTGGTATTATATCACCAGCGCTATATCCTATTGCTGGGTGTGTACTCCAAAAACTATTAGAAGGTAAGGCCGGCGCATTTGATGATGTTACGCTAACACAAAGAGTATGCGCGCCGCCTATTTGTACGACATCATCTGAAGTATAACCAGTAGGCGCAGTTTCGTTTAATGACGCTATAAGTTCGCCGCTGTTATTCAAATAAAAATAATAGTCTTTCCCGTTAGATACAGAGCCGGTATCAAGCACAGCAGCAAAGCTGTAAGAAGTATCTGAAGCTGCGCTGTAATAATCGCCGCTTTTTAATTTTATATTTGTGCCGGCCAGTATTGTAATGTTGTCTTTATCAGCCGTAATAAACTTTGGATCTTCATATTCAAAATCACGGTCAGTATGACATATCAAATTTGCCTTTTTGTTTATTTGTGTTTGTATTGGTGATGTTACGCCGTTTACATAATTTAATTCAGTAGTTGAAAGTGTAGCGCCGTCAAGTATATTTAATTCGTTTACATCTAAAGTCGCGCCGTCTAATATATTCAGCTCTGTTACAGTTGAAGTAAGGCCCGTTAAAGTTTCTGCTTCTTTTATAGGCGTTGTTTGGCTATCATCTGTAAAGTTAGATAATTTTGTGGGCTTATTTTTAATATAGTCTTTTTTAGTATTATCTGACTGATCCCAGTCTGCTTGAATTTGTCCGGCTGCTGCTTGTGCGGCCCAGTATTTAGCAGAACCTTCTGTAGGTTCAGAAGGTACACCGATAGCATACTGTTTGGATAATGCGGCATTTGCAGAGGCATTGTCAATATTTGTAAGATCTGCTGCTACGCTGTCTATATTTGTAAGATCAGCAGCCACGCTATCAATATTTGTAAGGTCATTTTTTACGGCGTCAATATTTGTAAGATCACCGGCAACAGCGTCAATATTTGTAAGATCTGCTGCTACAGAACATACATTTGTAATATCGTCTGCTACATCTGAAATATCTGAAGCGTTATTTTTTACCGCTGTAACATCAGAAGAAATATTGCTTACAGTAGATACATCTGAAGCAATACCGGCCACAGTATTTACATCTGAAATATTTGTAGCTACAGTATCTACATTTGTAAGATCTGCCGCTACGGTATTTACATCTGATATTGAATTACCTACAGCGTTTACATTTGCTATAGAACCTGATACGGTATTTACATTTGCTATATCATCTGCTACGGTTGAAATATCGCTTGTGTTTGCAGCAACAGTAGAAACATCATCAGAAATATCAGCTACTTTATTTAAGTTTACTGCAAGTGTATCGGTATCAATATTTGAACCTTCTTGAATTTTTACGGCCCTTGCAAGCAAGCGGTTCATAATTTGAAGTATTCTTGTAATATAGTCAAAACTCCATTCAAGCGTGCTGAAGTTTAATTTATTTGAGTTCGCATATTCTTTGTCTTGTTCAATATCTAATTTCAAAGATAAAGATATTACTTCATCAGCCGCCAAAACAGAATAGCTTGAACCGGCAATAGGGAAGGTTATATAGCTTCCATTCTTATTGCCTACTTCGTGTATAGAATAATCTACATCAAGCGTAAGCGCTGTCTGTTCGCCTGAAGAATTTGTATGCTGTACGAGCAGTTCGCCTGAATCTTCGATCAAAAAATCAAAGTCAAATTGAGTAGCAGAACTATCGCCAGCATAATTGTTTACTGGATTGTTTTTTGATACTGTCATTTTCCTTACTCCTTTTTTTATTTATCTTTCAAAAACCAGTTATATATTGGTTTACCTATCAACGGGATATTAGCTATTGCACTCTTTTTACCTGATAATGTTCTTATAGTTACCGGCGCTACTGAAGGCGTGAAAAAGTTTACTATAGCGCTTCCAAGTCCACTTCTGCCGGCGTCGCGGAATATAAACCTATTTACAATAAATGTAGGTATCAGGTTATCTATCATACTTTCAAAAATATTAAGATCTCTATTTGAAAGTAAATCTTTTAATGCGTCTATAGGTACGCCAAACAGCCATAAAAGCATTTGCAGTCTTACAAGGTTTTTCAGCCCCTTTACTACTTGCCCTTTGTTTTTGTTCATAATACCTTGTTGAATATTCATAGTTACATCTTGACGCGCAATATCAAGCGCTTTTATACCGTATGTTTTTAAGGTATAAAATAGCTTCATAAAACCGCCGCCGCTTTGGTATAGTTCAGCAACTTGATCTTCAGATATTGGCTGTATGTCTGCTAATTCGTGGTAAGCAAAAATTATAGTGTCGTCTGTAATTTTGCCGGCTGCTAAATCTTCTTTTACTGCCGCAGCGTCTTCGCCGTATATTCTTTTTAATTTTGCGTCAAAGTCTGCATTATTTGATTTTGCAAGCTTTTGAGCTTTTATCAAAGAAGCTTGTATAATTGTATTTTTACCCAAGCCGTCAATAGCATTAAGCCCGATTATTTGAAATTGCTTTTTAAGCCATTTTGATATTTTTGAAGTATCGCCAAACTCATAGGCCAAGTCATTTATGCCGAGATCTTCCATAGATATATCAAAAGGTTTTTTCAGGCCCTTAAAAGTATCTTCAAAGCCGTACTTATAAACTGAAAAAGCCAAGTCGCCGAACTGTGTAATAGCATTTGTTATATCATTCAAAGTGGTAATATATGTAAGATCTTTTACCATTTTTATTGGTTCACATATTCTGCTTGCATTGAATCGGGCCACAAGCATTTCTCTTATAAGTTTTTCGTCTTTTACATATATATCACCATTGGCCGCAAGTGTATTTACAAGCGCGCCTATGCTATCTTCAACATTTTCAGAATTGCCGATTATTTTACAAATTTCTTCAGAAGTTTCCCTGATTTCGTTTTTAAGACGATTTATAACAGCACCCTTAACTTGATAAGCGTTAGCACTTTCTACCCATTCTATTTGGCCATTTAAGCGTTCTTTTTGGCCTTGAAGTTTGCGTTTGTATTCTTCTTGTTCTGCTGTAAGATCTTGTCTGTTTTCAAGTTCTTCCAGTTTAATTTCAATAGGTGAAAGCTCATACTTCAACCTTGTAAGCTCTTTAGCTTTTGCAAGGTTAGGGTATCTGTCTTTTACTTCGTCAAGCGTTTTCTTTTTGCGCTTAATTCTTGCGCGAAGCTTCCCGACTTCTTTATATTCGCTGCCAAAGAATCTTCTTGCTTCTATTACTTTTCTTGAATTGCCGATATAATTTATAAGGGCCGGTTCAAAGCTTTCATAGAACTGGTTAAAATCGCCGTCAAGTTCATCTATGCGGCGTTCAAATTTCAAGCTGGCATTTCTTGATAATAGAATATTATTTTTGCCAAAACCTCTTATATGGTTATTGATGAATTTTGCGCGGTCTTCAGCGTTCCAAAACTGGCTATTATCGGCTTCTGCAAGATCTCTTAATACCATACTTATTTTAGCGTCTTCAAGTTTAATAACCTGATTTATTACATCTTGCTGCTCTTTGCGCGCAAGTGCTTCTATATATTCTATGAATTTTTCTGACATATCGTGTTTAACAAGACGCGGAAAATAATTATCAAGGTATCCTACATCTATACCGACTTCAAGCGCACTGCTGTATATATCTTCAAGAATATCTCTTATTTTATTAAATTCTTCAGTGAAGCCATATTTATTCGCGATTATTCTTACCATATTTTCATCACGATTTTTAAGTGCAAGATCAAAGGTTAAATAATCCGCTTTATTTTGGGCCTTCATAGCTTCTGTTTTCTTTATGAAAGCTGCCGCCGCGTTCAAGTCTTTGCCGGTTGTTACTGCAAGCTGCGCAGTATGGTTTCTTAATTTATCTCTTAACTCCGGCGAAATTTTACCTAACCTTGTTTCAAGCGGTATAAATAATTTATCATACCAAGTGCTTATAGACCTTCCAAGATCATATATGCCCTTCTTGAATTTGTACATAGGCTGGTTTATAGCTTCTTCAAGCTCAATAGATTTTACATAATTATATTGATATTTTGGCAGCACTTCTTTTTCGTATTCTTCATCTGTAGTAAAAACACGATCAAAAAGCTTAATTGCTTCATCTGATAAGTTAATATCAAGATCTTTTACTGAAGCATAGACTTGTCTTAACCAGTCTTTGAAGTTCTGAAATACAGTTAATAAGCTTTTTGAAGGCGCTGAACCTTCCATTAAATAAGCTTCAAAACCGCGCGCAAATCTTTCGTGAAAGTCTACCATTTCTTCATAATTGTATTCAGTATCTTCTTTCATTCCGAATACTCTGTAAACTTCAGCTAATTCTTTTTGAGCGCGTTTATTCCCCCCTTTAGCAAGAGTATCTAAAGAGTATAAATAATAATGGCCTAATTCGTGGCATATAGTAGAAGGATCGCCGTTTTCTAAAATATCAATTATAGCTGTACCGTTTTCATCTATTCTGAACTGGCCGCGTGGGTTTTCTTCGTCTTGATGATATATATTAGGATCTGTCATATCCCAAGTGCCAAGATTTTCAGTAGACTTAATTTGTTCAGGATAGAAGGCAATATAATGAGTTGTTCCGGCTTCCATATCCATATTAAATTTTGATGATACTGTACTATCTATAATGCCGTCATAGCCAAGACTTTCAACTATTCTACGGGCTACTTCATTACCCACAAGATCGCCTGTTTCTTTGTCTTCTAAATATGCTTCATTTAATTTAGCTTTTAATGTTTCAAGATTTACGCCGCCTTCCATACAGCAGTCTGCGATAATTCCTTTTACGGTTTCTACATCTCTATCGCTTATAAGGTCATATAATTTCGCTGCGGCTTCTTCTTGAATTTCATAAATTGTATCATCTACTGCATAGTTTAATTCTTCTTCGTAAGCGTCTTCGTCGTCAAAATCTTCTCTGTTTATTCTGTCTTCAGCTTGTTCTCTTATGCTGTCATAATCAAATAATAAAGTTTCATTATCGCCGACATAGCAAGGGTTTTCCAAGTTAAGATATACGCTTACTTGCATAGGATCGCCTTTTAGTTCTTTTGTAGCGATTTCTTTTGCTTCGTCGTAGTCTATATCTTCGCCTTGTTCTTCTCTTTCTTGCTGTATCTGTTCTGCGCGTCTTGATACTTTATTATCAAAATCAGGGCCGCCGTCGTGATAATTACTATCGGCGTCATTTTCATTATCAGTAAAGTAGAAGCCAGCGCCCATATCACCTTCAGCGCTTGCCCTGTCTTTGTCAAAAATTTCAAAAGTATTCACGCTTCCGTGATACAAAATTTTTAAGTTTCCGTCTTCATCAACGGCCTTACTATTAGCGAAAGATCTATAAAATCTATCGTTGAGGTTACTTTGATTAAAAGTTAGTCCTTGATTATTTCCAAGTCCTCGCCCGTCGGATCGTGTTTCCAGTCCGTCTTCCCTTTGAGCGTTACTTTCTTGTCGAATCTTCCTTGAAACAAGTTCCCTGACTTCGTTGTCTTCAAGGTGTTTTGGTTTTTCGCCGTATTTAACTTCTGATGAAACTGCTTCATAACTTTTGAATAGTCCTTTCTCTTTCATTATAACATAATTTTTAAGTGGGTTGTACCCTACTTCATTTACTACATAATCAAGCGGCACAAGGCGGCCCGTTTCCCTATATCTGCTTACAGCTCTTTCTACTGTTTTTTCAATAGGTAAATAAACATATCTTAAATGCACATCATAGCCGGCGTCATTAAGTTTGTTATATCTTCTCATTATTGCGCCTTCGCTTTTCCCAACAATAGGCAGCAAAACATTATCGCCATTTTCAATAGCGACTTCTAATACCTCATTGGCTATAATTTGGCTTTCTTCGTGAACTTGATCCGCTCTCTTGCCGTCGCTTTCAATAAATTCCGGCAAGCGTTCTTTTGCCATATCAGCGTCAATTATAAGGCTGCCGGTTTTCTTTGCAAGCGGTACAGATAAAGAAGATTTACCACTTGCCGGCGCACCGATTACGATATAAGCCTGTTTGTTTTTATTTTTAGCACCTTTGCCGTAAAGCTCTGCTGCTATATCCTCTCTTAATTTTATGCGTTCAGGCGTGTTTATTTCAAGCGTAGAAGGTAATAAACCTTCTGCTTTTAGTCTGTCTTGTTCGTCTAAATCTGCTGCAACATCAGGATATAACGCGCGCCAGTTTACCAAGTCTTCAGGTTTTGCAGCTTGATATAAACCTTTTGAATAAAATTCATCAGGTTTAATAAGTATTTCTTCGTTTTCTGTTACTTCGCCTAAAGACTTATAAGGGTTTTCTTCAGTGTTTACAAAGCGGTTTATTGCTGTTTGGTTATATGCAATTTCCTTTTTAACTCTGCCGAAGATCTCATTTATAACATCAGGCGTAAGCATATAAGCCTTGAACTCTTTTGCAGCTTCATCTAAAGTCATTTCTTCATTTTTAACCATAGCGGCTAATTGAAGGGCCTTATCTGAAATAATACCTTGTTTAGAAGCAAGGCGCTCTATAAGCTCTATTGCTACTGCTGCTTGCTGATTTATTCTTTCGTTTGTTACTTTATCAAGTTTATTTTTACCTCTGCCGGTAATTTTGCTGTTATTGCGCAAAAGTCCGCTAAAAATTTTCTTATCATTTTTCAGAGATTTTATAGCTTTATCTACAATTTGTATTTTTTCAATAGCTGTAGTTTGGAATAATTCTTGCGTACCGAATAAATTTATTTGCTCTGATTTTACCGTATCTGCCGCAAGAACTTCACGGGCAAACATAGCAACTTGTTCTAAATTATTAAAGCGTGCAAGTCTTACGCCGTCTATTGCTGCTATTTGTTTTTGTTCATCATTTCTTATAATATCGGCAATACGCGCGCCTTGTGCTGCTGTTACTTCACCGTTTACAACTTTCTGAAAAGCTGTATCGCCAAGTCTTGAAAGTGCTATGCCGTCTTTTACCATAGCAGAATTAGTAGGAATTGTTTTAGGTAAATTATCAAGTCCTACTTCTTTTATAATCTTTGCAGTATCCAGCGCTGTTCCTGAATTTTCAGCGATATTCTTTTGCGCTGCTAATACTCTCATTTGTTCAGGTGTATAGCCGTCTTCTTCTTTGAATAAATAACCTTTAAGGGTTATATTATCCCCTCCAAGTCTTTTAGCAAGGCCCAAGCGTTGGTGTCCGTCTACTACATATTTTTTACCGTCTTTTCTTTCATATACGATAATATCACCGGCATATAACGGATCAAATTCTTCTACTCCGTTCATTCTATCTGTTACGCCGTTTTCATCTGAATTATCTTTATATTGAAAAGTTTTTGCGTCTGTATAAAGTTCACTGGGCTTAAATGACTGTTCTTGCCTTTCTTTGATTTCACTATCAATAAAGCGCGCTTCATCATTCATTTGAGTATTGTTATTCTGATTTATAAGTATCTGAAGGTTAGATTTTCTTAAAAGCTCTGCGCCTTCTTCCCCGAATTTATCAGTAATAACATTATCAAGCTGCTGTACAAATTGCGCAGAAGTATCAGCAAGTTCAGAGTTTGCGCCCTGTCTTTCCATTTCGTCTTTTATTCTTGTATAAGATACTCCGGCCTTTAATGTTTTTATGTTTTCATTTGCCTGTTCTGTAGCTATTTCTGCAAGTGTATCTATGTTCTCATTAGTGAAGTCTACTCTTTCGTCTAAAGTCATTTCAGCAGCTTCTTTATTTGCGCGTACAGAATCAATGCCTTGTTTTACTTTTACTGCGCCTACTTGCGCCGTTGTTCCTACTCCTCCCATAAGAATTGCAGAAACAGAGCCAACTAAACCGGCTTGCATAATTTCATCTATTTTATCGGCCAAAGGTTGTGGCGCTACTCCGCGCATTTTCCTTGCCAAGTTTCCATAGATAAAGTTTACATATTCTTGCGCCATTTCTGTAGAGCCTTCAGCTATACCGGCTTTTGCAAGCTGTAAAGATAAGGCCGCAAGCTGCTGTCTAAAAGTTTGATCTTTTGCAAGCTGTTTTATACCTTCTTTGCCGAACATATCTAATATTTTTTGTCCGTTTGGTACAGCTTTAAGAACAGCGCCCAAGCCTACATATTCTAAAGTAGCGTTAATTAAACCTACTGACATTGATAAATTATCCATATCGTTATCTGTCAAAGGTTCTGTACCAGTTGCTATAAATTCATCATTAAGCTGTTCAAGCTCTTGCCTCATAAAACCGGCTTCAAGCTCAAAGCTTTTCTTTGCTACTGCTGTTCTTGCTAATAAACTTGCACCAGTGCGCGCACCAGCGCCAGCACCGGCCGGCGTTCTTGTAGCTGCCCCACCGACAACTAAACCACCAAGCGCGCCTACTCCGGCCCATATTCCAGCGTCTTTTCCTATGCTATAAAGTATTGCAGTTTGCTTCATTACATCTGCATATAATCTTTTAGCGCCGTTTGAAAATCTTTCAGGTAATACATCAGGGCTGCCCTCTTGAAAATATTTGCCTTCGCTTGTAAGTTGAAACTTACTATATATACCATAGTTATTAGCCTGATTATATCTACCTTGACTATATGGCTTGTCAAGTTCTTCTATTTTTGCTTTTTCTTCATCTGTAAGATCTTGCCCGACCTTACGAAGCAGCATACCTTTTGTTCTTAATTCCGCAGCTTCGTTATCTTTTTTCTGTTCCATAAAAGCTGCCACTGGCACTTCTGTTACAAATTGCCAAGCGCTTTTAAGATTATCAAGCACTGTAGGCGGCTTATACGCGCTTATCGTAGGGCCGTTATATTCTTCTTGTGCTGCCGGTTGTTGTTCTATTTCAAAACCTTCAGGTATCTCATTAGGTAAATATTCAACTTCAAAACCTTCAGGTAGTCCTAAATTGCTTGCCACTTTCCACCTCTCATAATCATTCTTGCACCAGTTTTAGGGTTTCTTATTATTGTTCCTTCTGCATAAGCATTACGACTGCTTGTGTTTGTTTTTAACGGATCTACACTTTTACCGTTTATGATTTTTTCATAATGCAAGTGCGGCCCAGTAGAAACACCAGTGCTGCCGGCTCTGCCTATATAATCACCGGCTTTTACTTCCTGACCTTTTTTTGCTATAAAACTGTTTGCGTGTGCGTATCTGTGCGTTGTTCCGTCTGCGCTCTTTATGTCTATATAATTTCCATATCCGGCGTCGTAAGCAATATTTACAACTTTACCGCTCGCAAAGGCTGTAAATTTTTCGTTGTTATTATAAGAAAGATCAATACCTTGATGATATTCGCTTGCACCCTTTTTAGGTCTTTCGCGTCTTCCATAAGTGCTGGTTATTCTATGACCGTTCCAAATATCACCAACTTGCGGCATACTATTTGTTCTTGTAGGAATACTGCTTAATTCTTTGTTGTCTTCTTGTGCTGTTTTTGAAACTCTTTCAGCAACTATTTTATATTTTTCTTCATCTGTAAGCGCACTTCCTTTTACTTTTTCTGCTGCTTGAAAATCATTCAGAACATTACGCATAAAGCCTACTTGTTTATTCATACCTTCAATATAAAGATCTGAAGATTTACCGGCTTTATCTTTATATGCGTAGCTTTGTGCAAATTCTTTCATAGCGCTGTTTATTTCGCCTTGCGTCAAGTTCTTGCCTTTTTTAAGTTCAAGCTCTCTGATATAAGCATTTGCAGAATTTTGAAAAGCTTTTGCCTTTGCTTCTGTCTTTTCACCGATAAACCAAGAAGGATCGGCGTTTAACTGGCCTTGCTTATTATATGTATATCCAAGCAATTTCAGCCCGTCTTTAATAGCCTTATCTTGATCTGTTAGCTGTGTAGGCGTCATATTTTTAATATCAATTTGCATTTTTTGAAAAGCTTTATAATCAGCATTAGAAAGAACTGATCTATATTGCGTCAGGTTCATATTTGCGAAGCGCTGCGCGTCAGTGTTTCTTAATTCGTATAATTCTAAATATGCTGAATTATCAGTATCAATATCGCCTTTATTTACAAGCTGGTTTATGGCGTTTTGGGCCTGATACCAGTTTTTACCATTAAGGCCATAAGGTATATCGTCTTCTGAAGGCACTTGCCCGTTTTTCATTTTGTCTGCTATATTTTCCCACATTTGATCCATTAAGTTATCTTGTTCGTGGTTTTCTATTCTGCGTTGTCTGTTATATAAAGCTGTCAGTCTATTTTCAACCGCTTGCCTTTCTTGTTCGTTTTCAATTTTATCTACTTCAGCGTATGCGCCGGCCTCGTCTTCAGGATAAAGCCCGTATAATCTTTCTGCTGAAGATCTTGCTACATAGTTTAATTCGTTATTTTTTACAGCGCCCAAATACTTATTTTGCGCTGCCGGTAATAATTCTTGTTTATGTGCTTCATAATATTCAGAAGCTTTTAAGCTTCCGTCTTGCAAATATGCGTTCAATACTCCGGCGTGAAAATCAGATTTGAATTTTGCAATTTGTATGCGTGTCGTATCCTGATCCCAGCGTAGAAGCTGCGCTTTGCTTATAATAGTGGCTACGCCGTTACCCAGCGCAGTATTCATATCTTCTTCATTATCTCTATGGGTTATACCTTTATTGATAGCGAGATCTTGTGCTTCTTGTAAAGTGGCTGCGCCCCAAGCTTGCGTCTGTTTTACTTCGTGAGCTGTAGCACCGTTATAAAGCATATTTAATTTTTTAAGCTTTACTGATTCTGCGGCCCTTTGTCCTCTGCCCCAAGTTAAACCTAATTCTTGCTGTTTCTGATTTATCTTTTGTTCAATACTATTCATTACACCCATAGCGCCGCTGTTTGGATCGTTAGGATCACTCATAGCAGCTTTGCCAAGCTTTGAATAATAACCGTTTTCAGGATCTTGTAAGTCTGTTCTTTCAAGTAAATCAATATAGTTAGCAAGCTCTCTTGCGTTCATTTCTTGAACTTGATTATGTAGGCCGATCATAGTTTGGGTAAACCAAGCTGAAGTATCCCCCAGCTTTTCTGTGGCCTTTGCTATACTTGCACCGAAGGCGTCAGGGTTCGCATTTGCTCTTAAATATCCTGTCGGTTCGTGGCTATAATTTACTCTTTGTTCATAATTAGGTACTGTAACCATTTCTACTCCTTTATGCAAAAGTTATAGCGTCGCCTGAAATACCGCCGCTTACTTTAATTCCTTGTTGTGTTGTGCTTCCTAAAGAACCCATACCGCCTCCCAAAGATAAGGCCGCTGTTCCTATCTGTCCTATTGTTTTAAGCCCTCCGGCTATTGCCCCCATTGTTCCGGCTGTTCTTGCGTTTCTTGCCGAAAACTGGGCCAAGTTTGCTTCGTTAGCAAAGTTCATAGCTTCAATATCATAATTACGCGCTTTTTTCTCTGAATTATATTCAATAGTTAAAGCGTCAAGTTCACCGAGCATAGCAGTATCTTCTATTAAATCTAAAGAAGTTCCATACCCGACATCTACGCCGTTTGCCGCAAGTGCTACTTCTTGCTTCCCTATTGCTTGAAGCGTAGCTATCCTTTGCCTTCTTGCCTCCTCTAAACCTAATTGCCGTTCCATAGCAGCATTATTCAGAGCTATACGCCTATTCTGTTCTGCTACCTGTGCTTGATAATTATATGCTGCTGCTTGCGCCTGTCCTTGCTGATATGCGCCTACTGCCCCCAGTGCTGTTCCAGCTACACCGGCTGCAACTCCGGCTACTGCTACACCCCCTATGACTGCTGCTGTAGTTGAACTAATAACCGCAGCACCGGCAGCACTCGCACCGGCAGCCGCTACAGATAAACCTACAGAAGTTGCTATTGCTGTACCTATTGCTGTAAATATACACATAATTATTCCCCCAGTCCTTTTATTGGTCTTACTCTATAAAAAAATTCAAAGCCTTCAGGTACATCTACACCTTCAGGGCGTGGGTTATCAAACTTAAAGCCAAGCCATTTAAGCCACCTTTTAGCAAGATAATTCTTTTCGTAAATCACATTATAAGTAAGCCAAAATCTTTCGTCTGCTTTTTCTACTTCTTTTTTTAATTCTTTTAGAATTTGTATGCTATGTTTCTTTAATTCATTTGTGCAAAGAAACCAAGCGCAGCCTATACCTTCGCCGTCTTTTTCTGCTTGTTCAATACCGCCCATACATACTGGCGTGTCGTCGTTATTTTCTTTTCCAAGCATTACATAGAAGTTAGTTTGCATTATTCTTTTTTTTGTTTCTTCGCGCCAGTTTTCACCAAACAAGGTCTTACATTCCAGCTCGTCTTCATAGCGCAAATTATCTAAAATGTATTCTACATCTTCGTCAGTTTTATTCGCTCTGTACATCTGTGTCCTCGTCTTCTATCGTAACAACTGCGCTGATACTTGTAATTGTCAGCGGTAAAGGGTAAGGCTGCTTAATTTTTATGCTTGCGTCTTCCTTATAATTAGCTGTAGGATATACGGTAATATCGCCACTAAAAAGCCAGCCAGCGTCATTTACACTGTTATTTACGCTTCTTGCGTTTTGTGTTTCTGTACCGTCGTCGCCCACTACAAAGAAGTCTTCTCTTGATTTTTCTACCTTGATATTAGCTGCTGTAATAATCTTTTTAAGGCCGTGCGTGTTTTCACCTTCTATATTTAGTGTTTCAAGTTCAAAAGTATAAGGAAGTCCGACTACAATTTTTTTGGCCGGATCTTGAAGTTTTACTGCGCCGTTTTTAACAGTAGCTTTATAAGCGCCTCCGTCTGCAAGTATTGAAACTTCTTTGCCTTCAAGATGTGAAAGGCCGCTTATTGTTGTTACTTCTGTTTGAAATTCGCCTTTTAAGCCGCAGTCTACAAAAAAGCCGTCTTCAGCATTATCTATTAGGCGTGAGTGCATACGCTCTATAAATCGTTTTGTCTGCCCGTTTATAATTCTTTTTACGACAAAATAAGCTACATCTTCAAAACCTTCTCTTATTACTGCTACGCTTTCAAATTCACCGTCTGTAGTATGTTTATGCCAGCCGGCTACTTCTTGCTTTTTATTGTAAGTCAAGGCGTTTAATGTGCCGTCAGACATTACGCACCACAAAATACGGTATGGCTCTTTAGAATAAGCCATATCTACAACTTGTTTATTTTCAAATAAATGGCTTGCAAAAATCGTCAGTTCATCACCAT